>OHFV01001198.1_pt1 | contig 11768 bp, 8 predicted proteins | sample 1567611 | NCBI WGS metagenome assembly OHFV01 (sample SAMEA3879532, study PRJEB24766) | human gut metagenome | biome: human-associated habitat; feature: feces | place: USA | collected 1985/1987
ATTTGTTACAGGCGGAGTTGTATCCGGTCTTGGAAAAGGAATTACAGCTGCATCTTTGGGACGACTTTTGAAAGCGCGTGGTTACACTGTGACTATGCAGAAATTCGATCCTTACATCAATATTGACCCAGGTACAATGAACCCGGTACAGCACGGAGAGGTATTCGTTACGGATGACGGTGCAGAAACTGACCTTGACCTTGGTCATTACGAAAGATTTATCGATGAAAGCCTGACAAAGAATTCCAATGTTACAACAGGAAAGATCTACTGGTCCGTTCTTCAAAAAGAACGCCGCGGAGATTTCGGCGGAGGAACTGTTCAGGTAATCCCTCATATTACAAATGAGATCAAGAGCCGTTTTTACCGTAATCCGGCTGCAACAGATACTGAGATTGCTATCATCGAGGTCGGCGGTACAGTAGGTGATATTGAAAGCCAGCCTTTCCTTGAATCCATCCGTCAGTTTCAGCATGAGCGCGGAGCAGAAAATGTTATCCTGATCCATGTTACGCTGATTCCTTATTTAAGAGCATCTCAGGAAATGAAGACAAAACCGACACAGGCAAGTGTAAAAGAACTTCAGGGAATGGGAATCCAGCCGGATATCATTGTCTGCCGTTCCGAATATCCACTGGATGATGCGATGAGAAACAAGATTTCTCTGTTCTGTAATCTCCCGGCTGACCATGTACTTCAGAACCTGGATGTAGAATATCTCTATGAGGCCCCACTTGCCATGGAGAAAGAGCATCTTGCACAGGTTGTATGTGAATCTCTGCATCTTGACTGCCCGGAACCAGATCTTGCTGACTGGACTGATATGGTTGAAAACCTTCGTCATCCAACTCAGGAAGTTACTGTCGCACTGGTTGGAAAATATATCCAGCTTCATGACGCATACATCAGTGTTGTAGAGGCATTAAAGCACGGCGGAATCTACACACACACAACAGTGAATATCAAATGGATCGATTCCGAAACTGTAACAGAAGAAAATGCTGAAGAACTCTTCTCTGACGTAAGCGGTATCCTTGTTCCGGGTGGATTTGGCCACCGCGGTGTAGAAGGAAAGATCACAGCGATCAAATACGCCCGTACACACAACGTTCCGTTCCTTGGTCTCTGCCTTGGTATGCAGCTGTCTATCGTTGAATTTGCAAGAAATGTCATCGGTTACAAAGATGCACACAGCATGGAGCTCAATCCGGATACAACACATCCGGTCATCCATATCATGTCTGATCAGATTGGTATTGAAGATATTGGTGGTACTTTAAGACTTGGTTCTTATCCATGTGTGCTGAAAGACAACTCTCTTGCTTATAAACTGTATGGAAAGAAAGAGATTGAAGAGCGTCACCGTCATCGCTATGAAGTAAACAATGACTACCGTGAAGTTCTTGAAGAAAACGGAATGTCCCTTTGCGGACTTTCACCGGACAGCCGTATTGTAGAGATGGTTGAGCTTCCAAATCATCCTTGGTTTATCGGTACTCAGGCGCATCCAGAGCTGAAATCCAGACCAAACAGACCGCATCCACTGTTCAAGGGATTCGTTGAAGCTGCACTGGAGAATCAGAAAGAGAAAAATAAATAATAATTGACAAAAAAAGGATTTGATTACACCAGCTAAAAACCGATGGATCAAATCCTTTTTCTATCTAACAAATTTTAAAATTCCCTGTCGTCCACTTATTTTTCAACAAACTTCTTTTTCATGATCAGCTCTTCAATTTTCCATCCTGCCCAGCCTGAGAATAGTCCGACAATCAATCCGCCAAGAACATCGGTCGGATAATGTACCCCTACATATAATCTTGATAATGCGATCAAAGTAGCCAATACCATTGCCGCAATTCTCCATTTCTTCGGAAACACTTCCTTGCACTTGTAGATTGCAAATGCTGATGCAAACGATGCACATGTATGACCGGAAGGGAAAGAAAAATCCTTCTGTTTCTCAATCATAAGTTCTAATTCCTGTATCACTTCATACGGCCTTATTCTGGCAACCACATTCTTTATCGCCACATTTGTGATCAGTGTTCCTATAATAAGTGCCAACGCTGATGCAAGCCCGGCCTTCCTTGTCTTCTTAGGAATCAGTAGAACAATCGTTAGAAGAATCCAGAAGATTCCAAAATCTCCAAGATGCGTGATCCCTTTCCAGAACCAGTCCATCCAGTCATGACGGATATATTCTTGAATAAAAAGCAGAATGTTCTGATCTAATTGTAAAATAGCGTCCATTTCTTTTTGTCACCTCATTCAAATCATTTGTAGCTTCTCAAAAACAATTCCTTCACTACAGATTCATATACTACACATTTCTCACATTTCTTGATCTTCTTGAAATACTTTCTTCCATCTGTAAAGATTGGGTGAAGATAGAACCACATTTCTTTCATCTTATAAAGAACCGTCCGGTCTCCTGACATTTCTTCACAATATGCCGCATAGAGAAGATCATGGAATTTCTTTAGCTCTTCTATCGTTGCGGCACTTCCGCCTTTTAGCTTTCTTCCAAGTGCCGGATCGGCCAGCACGCCGCGCCCCATCATCACAGTATCTGTCTGTGGAAATCTTATTTTCAACTGTTCCATGTCCTCCACAGAACAGATATCCCCATTATAGCAAAGCGGATGTTCGCTATGTTCCACTGCCCATGCATATGTATCAAGCTTTGGTGTGTTCTTATAGAACTCCTTCTGCACACGCGGATGAATGATCAGCTCCTTCAGCGGATATTTATTATAGATAGGAAGGATTGTCTCAAACTCCTCCGGATCTTCCATTCCGATTCTTGTTTTGATTGAGATTTCCAGATTACATTTCTCAAAAACCGCATCCAGAAATCGATCCAGCTTCTGTGGCTCATCCAAAAATCCCGCTCCTCTTCCCTTCGTCACAACAGTTCGAGACGGACATCCAAGATTCAGGTTCACTTCTTTATATCCGTAATCTCCAAGTTTCTGAGCTGTGCACAAAAAATCTTCCACGTTATTCGTAAGGATCTGCGGCACTGCATACATTCCCTGATTATGCTCCGGCATCACATCCTTCTTCTCTCTTGTGCTGAAATGTCCTTTCTGATTCGGACTGATAAACGGAATAAAATACTTATCGAATCCGTCAAAGCACTGATGTAATGCATTTCTATAAATATGTCCTGTGATCCCCTCCAATGGGGCAAGATATAAATTCATTGATCGTTCTCCTGACTTTTTCCACTTCTTTGCATTGTTTTTAACAGTAATAACATTTTTATCATACCCCGACTTTCTTGTCAAGAATATTTACTTATGCTAAACTAATGTATATAAGAAAAAATACGAAGGAGGATTTATTTGTTTATGAATACACTAAAAAAATTCATCCACTACTATGGCCCGTACAAAACGGTCTTTTTTATTGACCTTCTCTGTGCAGCCATTATCAGTCTTGTGGATCTTGCTTATCCGCAGATTCTACGAAGTGCGACCAAGACACTTTTTACTCAGGATAAAGCAATTATCCTGCAGGCGCTTCCGTGGATCGCGATCGGACTCTTTATGATGTATGTCATCCAAAGCTTCTGCAAATATTATGTCAGCTGTCAGGGACATATCATGGGCGCTAAGATGGAGCGGGATATGCGTCAGGAACTCTTCGAACACTATGAAGAGCTGTCCTTTTCCTATTACAGTCAGAACAACTCCGGTCAGATGATGAGTAAGCTGGTCAGTGACCTGTTCGACATTTCCGAGTTTGCACACCATGGCCCGGAGAACTTATTTATCTCATTAGTTAAGATCGTCGGATCCTTTATTTTCCTTTTCTTAATTAATAAGAAGCTGGCTCTTCCGCTGATCGTACTTGTGATCTTGATGTTCCTCTTCTCTTTCCGACAGAATCAGAAGATGCAGCGCACCTTTATGGAAAACAGAAAAAAGATCGGTGATGTCAATGCGAGCCTTCAAGATACTTTATCCGGGATCCGCGTTGTCCAGTCTTTTACAAATGAAGAGATCGAAAAGGAAAAATTCCAGAAGAGCAATCACGCCTTCCTTGTCTCCAAGAAAGACAATTACAGATGCATGGGCGAATTCATGAGCTCCAATCTCTTTTTCCAGGGAATGATGTATCTGGTCACACTTGTATACGGCGGCTATCTGATTGCCAACAATGAAATGTCAACTGCTGATCTTGCGATGTATGCTCTTTATATCGGAATCTTTATCAGCCCGATCCAGATTCTCGTAGAGCTGATGGAAATGATGCAGAAAGGACTTTCCGGTTTCCGCCGTTTCCTTGATGTTATGGAGACAGAACCTGAGATTCAGGATGCACCGGATGCAGTAGAACTCAAAGATGTGAAAGGCCGTGTCTGCTACGAAGATGTCTCCTTCCATTACAGCGACGATGAAACGACTGTTCTCTCTCACGTATCGATCGAGATTCCTGCTGGGAAGTCAGTTGCATTGGTCGGTCCATCCGGCGGTGGAAAGACAACAATCTGTTCCCTGTTGCCTCGCTTCTACGACGTAACTGGCGGACGCGTCACAGTAGACGGACAGGATATCCGCTCTCTTACATTGAAGAGTCTTAGAAGCCAGATTGGTGTCGTTCAGCAGGATGTCTACCTCTTCTCCGGTTCCATCCGCGACAACATTGCCTATGGCAAGCCGGATGCGACAGAAGAAGAAATCATCAAAGCAGCAAAATGTGCAAACATCCATGACTTTATCATGGAACTGCCTGATCAGTACGATACATTCGTCGGCGAGCGCGGCGCAAGACTTTCCGGTGGTCAAAAGCAGCGTATTTCCATTGCTCGTGTCTTCTTGAAGAACCCACCAATCCTGATCCTTGATGAGGCAACGAGTGCTTTGGATAATGAGAGCGAACGATGGATCCAGCACAGTCTGGAAGAACTTTCCAAGAACAGAACAACTATCACGATTGCACATCGCCTGTCCACGATCAAAAATGCAGACGAGATCATTGTTATTACAGAAAATGGTATTGCAGAGCGCGGAACACACGAAACTCTGCTTGAGAAAAATGGTATTTATGCCGGATACTACAATATGATGTAACTGTTCAGAGCCAAGCAAAATTTCATAAAACAGGTGTAAAATGCTTGCATTTTTAAGACTGTTTTTGAAATTTTATTTGGCGGATACGCCACACCGACGAAATGCGTAGCATTTTGGAGGTTGGCTCTGAACAGTTACTTTAATTTCTTTCAAATTTATTTCTTCTTAAATTTTAGTTTGATGGACTGTTTTACCATGTTCGGAAGAACAAATTTCAGACGATCCTCGTAAGGAACCATTCTGCTACATTCCGGAAGTTCTCTATGTAACTTGATTGCATCAAACTCACATTTTGTTGTACAAAGTCCGCAGCCGATACATTTATTCGGATCAACAACAGATGCTCCACATCCAAGACAGCGCGCTGTCTCCGCTTTCACCTGCTCTTCTGTAAATAAAAGCTTTGCATCACGGAAGGAATGTTTTGTATCAATTGCATCATTATGTCCTGGAATCTGACGGCTGGAATTATCATAATTCTCCACCTTGATGTCATTCTTATCTAATTCGATGAAATCATTTCTGTTACGTCCGATTGTAAGACTGGACTGTGGCTGTACAAAACGATGAATTGAGATTGCTCCCTGCTTTCCTGCTGTGATCGCATCGATTGCAAACTTCGGTCCTGTATAAACGTCTCCACCAACAAAAATATCCGGTTCTGCTGTCTGGTAAGTAAGCTCGTCTGCAACTGCTCCATTGCCGCGTCCAAGTTCTACCTTACTTCCCTTTAACAGATCACCCCATACGATTGACTGACCAACAGAGAAGAATACATGCTTACATTCTACTGTCATAAGCTCACTCTCATCATATGTCGGATTGAATCTTCCTTCTGCATCAAATACAGAAAGACATTTCTTTAATACAACACCGCGGACCTCACCATTCTCGTCTACGAGAACTTCCTTCGGTCCCCAGCCCGGATTTACAACGATTCCTTCTGACTCAGCTTCTTCTATCTCTTCTACGGAAGCCGGCATTGTCTCTCTGGACTCCAGACAGAACATATTTACCTTTGTATCGTCACTTGCACATCTCTTAGAGTCTCTTGCTACGTCGATCGCTACGTTACCACCACCGATGACAACTACGTCACCCTTGATGTCGTATTTTTCATTTGCATTCACCTCTTTTAAGAGATCAACTGCAGATGCACATCCCTTTGCTGTATCATTCGGGATTCCCGGAAGACGTCCCCCCTGACATCCGATTGCAATGTAAAATGCTTTGTATCCCTGTGCACGAAGTTCATCTAATGTGATGTCTTTTCCAACTTCTACACCAGTCTTGATCTCTACCCCCATCTCTTTGATAATATCGATTTCTGCCTGTACGACATCCTTCTCTAATTTGAATGATGGGATTCCGTATACGAGCATACCGCCGGCACGCTCATTTTTCTCGAAAATAGTCGGCTTATATCCTTTTTCAGCAAGATAGAATGCACAGGATAAACCTGCCGGTCCACCACCGATGATCGCAATCTTCTCATCGAAATATCCTTTTGTTGCCGGAACTACTTTCTCCGGAATAAAACGTGTCTCAGCATTCAGATCCTGAGCTGCAATAAACTTCTTAACTTCATCGATTGCAATTGCCTGATCGATTGTTCCACGTGTACATGCGTCCTCACAGCGACGGTTACAGATATGTCCGCAGACTGCCGGGAGTGGGTTGTTCTTCTTGATCAGTGCAAGGGCATCTCTGTATCTTCCCTGCGCTGCCATCTTGATATAACCCTGAACAGCGATATGTGCCGGACAGGCTGTCTTACACGGAGCTGTACCTGTATCATAACAGTTGATGCGGTTCTTATCACGATAGTCTTCGTCCCACATCTCCGGTCCCCATTTCTTCTCTGTAGGAAGAACATGCTTCGGATACTCTACCTGAGAACCATCCTTCTTACAAAGCTTCTGACCAAGCTTAACAGCACCTGCCGGGCAGTACTCTACACAACGTCCGCAAGCCACACAGTTCTCTGTCTCAACTTTTGCAACATATGCAGATCTGTCCATATTCGGTGTATTAAATAACTGTGAAGTACGAAGCGCATAACAGACATTTACATTACAGTTACAGATGGCGAAAATCTTATTCTCACCGTCAATATTTGTAATCTGATGTACGAAACCATTGTCCTCTGCCTGTTTCAGAATCTCTAACGCACGTTCCTTTGTAATATAGTGTCCACCTTTATTTGTCTCAACGATATAATCTGCCATATCGCCCACCGCAATACACCATTCTTCCGGATCATCCGCACATCCCTCATCGAATGTTTTACGAGATCTTCTACAAGAACATGGACTCGCTGCATATTTTCCCTCATACTTTTCAAGCCAATGTGAAATGTGCTCGATCGGCAGAGACTGATTCTCTGTTGAAATTGCCTTCTCTACCGGAATAACATGCATTCCAACACCGCCCTCAGGCATAAATGGTGCAAGTCCTTCTAATGCAATACGACTCATTCTCTCAAAGAAAATTCCAAGCTCCGGATGCTTCTCTAACATCTTCGCATTCATACAAGAGAACTCTGCACTTCCAGGCACGAAGATTGGCAGTACATACTGCTTCTCATGCTGTGGATTTTCCCAGTTATACTCCACCAGCGCAACCTCTGCCATTTCCTCTAACTGCTTCTCCAGATAACCTCTGTCCTTGCCTGTCACCTTCACCATCTGATCTAAAGTTTTCGGCTGGCGCACCCCCATCTTCAATGCGATCTCAGCCTGCTCATCCGTACACAAAAGTGCCAGTCCCCAATACTCCGGATCGTACTTTGTCATCTTCTCTAATCCGAGCTTTTTCTTTGCACGCCCTGTCATCATCTTGGCAAGTTTTAAGATTGGTTCACGTTCTTTTTCGTTCTCAATATAGTCCGGATACCAGCCTTTAAATTTGTCTGTCATATTCCCTCTCCTTTTTCATAAATCTTTTCATAAATTATAATAATTTCCTATAAGACCAACATAACATTTGTTATGTGCTTTGTCAAACAAATATCGATGTTACATTTATCTTTTTTTATGCTATAATCATGTTACTGTTCACTCCCGTGTCAACCACACTGCCAAGAGACACGGATGATGCAGATTTTGTGAGTAATAACACAAATTCATTTCGAGGTGTAAAGAACATGAATGAACAAAAAAACACAACCAAAACACAGATCAAACAAGCTGCAATCCGACAGATTGAAAAGTTCGGAATTGATAAGACAAGTATGCGTTCGATTGCTGCCGAAGCCAATATGACAACCGGCGCGATTTATTATTACTATAAGAATAAACAGGATTTATTTGATGAGATTGTCACTGATTCGATTCATTTTGCACATCGTATTTTTCATGAAAATGAGAACGAAAAAATCACCGTAGATTCTCTCTTTTCTAATGTAGAAAAAGAAGCTCGGATTCGTTTCAAACGCCTTCAGGAAGAAAAGCTATACTTACTTCTATTATCAGATGCAATGAAATGTGATTCAGAATTTTCCCAGAAATATACCTCCGGATTGAAGTCGATCCTGGATCAGGCTGCTACGCTTTTTGCTTCTGCATTTGCACTTGATGATCGTAAGCTTGCAGAACAATTCGCTTCTATCTTTATGGCTACACTTGATGGATTCGCGATTCAACAGGTACTTCATGCGATTCCAAAAGATGATACTTCTTATGCAGATACGATTCTTGATTTCTTCACAACCTGCGTTCCGTATTATATTGAGAAACATAGAGAGTCTTGATAGGAGCAGTAAAGCCGATACAGGAAATGAATCCTGCACCGGCTTTATTTTCTTCTATCCCTTTCTTTTATAACTTTCGAGAGCATATACATCATCCAGCATGTCGCCAATACCAGATAAGTGCCCACTATCAGTATTGCTAAAAGAGTTCCCTGTAAATAAACAGAATCCTCCACTGTTACGGCAACAATATAACTATCGTCCCGTCTCGTCATACATCTACAGTGTTTCCCATCTATTTTAACATGCTTAACAACTACTTGATTCTTGTCTACCTGTTCAGACGATATCCCGATTGCATCAAGTTTCTCTCGTATTTCCATCAACACGGTTCATTTCCAAATAGATGAAAAACGGTTGAGAATTTGTAGGTTCTATGATAAGATATTAACTGTGTCTGGAATACAGATACAATTGTTCCCTTAGTTAAATGGATATAACGAGGTCCTCCTAAGGAAGACCGAGGCATTCCCCAAAGGGAAAAATCCTAGAACCCCAGTAAAATCAAGGGTTTGCGTCATGTGTCTCTGTAGCTCAGCTGGATAGAGCACCGCCCTCCTAAGGCGGGTTTTTGCGGGGGTTCGAATCCCCCCAGGGACGGTTCAAAGCGTTCGAAAATGTTAGCTGAATTAGCTGACAACGAACGCTTTTGTTATTTTCTAATCACATTCGTGACATAAAATTCCATTCAAAATGATCAATTTCCAGCTAACGCAATCCGATTTTTGTTAGCTGACAGCTAATCAAAATTACCGGTTTGCAAACATGGGTTTTAAGAAGTCCAGCTAACATTTTGGTTCCGCTCTGTTGTCACCCCTTATTGGGAGATGTAAATTTGATCTTCTGGTGTCTCTGCTGCGACCGCCGTAGAACATGCTACAGAAATTATCATTGCAAGAGAAAGAAAAAAACCAATCGTTCGCTTTAAAATTGTTTTCATAAACATTTACCTCCTTTACTTCCTTTATTTCCCACACTTCCTGTTACCTATATATACAATGGAACATTAAAAAAGTTGCATAATTTTAAAAAAATTTGAAGTTTCCTATAGCAAAAAAATGAGAGAGAGTGCGATCACCTAACCTGGTAATCGCACTCTCTCTCATAACCGTTTTTTACTATTTAATAACTATTTTTCCTTCCTTTAAAGATATAGGATCTGAGCTTACACCTAAAAGACAGATATAATATTCTCCGGATTTTTCTGCAGTTAATTCAAAGGTTTGATTTAATTCTTTACGAGGCTCTGATTTTCCATCTAATATTTCACCGTCACAGATATAAAAATACATGATTCCCTGGCCATTTCCACCGTTTGTTTCCGCTTCATATTCCGTTGCCTGAATCATTAAGGTTTCTCCCTCATTTAATTTCCAGCCTGATCCGTCTTCCTGCTCAAAAATGACTAAATCATTGTTGCCAAATATAATTTCCGGAGTAATATATTGTCCGGCGTCACCGGATACAGCAAATTCTGTTATACTGTTTGGACTAATGCTTACGTTTTTGTATGATTTAATACGAGCTGTTGTTTCCCAAATTCCATCTGAAGGTTCATCCGGAACCTCTATCTCTTCATCAGCTCCTATTATCTGTCCTTCTCCATGAAGTCCTTTTCCAACTAAATGCCGGTTGCTGTCATCAATTAATGCTGCACCGTAGTTGTGAGCAATAGCAAGAATAGACGACATTGCAACAAGAGCTGCAACCAGTAAAACACTCTTGATAGCAAAATGCCTTTTTCTCACGATTTTCTGATCATGGATCATATCTGTTACATCTTTACAAGTTCTATCTGAAGAAAACATATCATCGGTTTCATCATTAAACATATCATTTTCTTCTAATATTTCATAAGCAACATCTGAAATGTTAGTAAACATATCGTTATACGAAATTTTCATACTGATTTCCTCCTTCTTCCAAAAATTTTTTCATCTTCTCTTTGCAGCGTTTGAGTTTGCTTTTTACTGTGGATGCCGGAATACCTGTAATGCGGGAAATATCGGCTATTTTCTCATTTTGAAAATAAAACAGAACTAATATTAACTGCTCATCCTTATTCAGTTTCCTCAGAGCATTCGCCAGCAGTAATCTCAATTCAACCTGGTTAAAATCATCGGAAATATCTGCTATGACCTCATCATTTATCTGGTAATCTGGTATGCATTTTTTCTTTTCATTTATAGCTGTATTTCTGGCCAATGTGCCTAAATAACCTTTTATTGTAACGCTTTTCGATGGATCAATTTTATTAGCTTTATGCCACAAGGTAAAAAAGATCTGATTAACCACACCCTGAAGATCAATTTTATGAGAGTAACTGCCTAAGATACTGTATACAATTTTTCCGACATAAGCATGATATTCCGAAATTATTATTGCTAACGCTGATTCATCTCCTTTTTGGATTCGTCTAATTAGTTCATTCTCATCATAATAATTACTCAATACGTTCCACCTCCCACCTTCTTTTCATCTCTTTACCTTATATACAAAAGTCATATGAAAAAAGTTGCAGCCATCCATTATATTTTTACAAGTTTCCCTGTATACGGCTCGAGCCTTGATGACTACTAATCCTTTTATACATAAGTAGGATTAGCAGCGGCAACTCGATTCTTTGCTATTTTTCTTTTTCTCCTGATGAATTCTTTTCGTTTCTCAAAATATTCTATGTTCCTATAGGGATTCATTCCTTGTTTTAGCTTAGGATACCGGTTGATGAATCATTCCTTGTGTTATTATACACAAAGGAGCTGAGTACATACAATTGTAACCAGCTCCTTTGTCTTTTCCATTCTAATAATACTTACAAGAGTAATACAGAATCTAATCTTATCCTATCTGTGGCTCAAGAATCAGAAGATGATAAGATCAGATGTGATGAGATGGAACAGTATTCTATCTTGGAAGAGACAGTCAAACAAAATATC
>OHFV01001208.1_pt1 | contig 11698 bp, 8 predicted proteins | sample 1567611 | NCBI WGS metagenome assembly OHFV01 (sample SAMEA3879532, study PRJEB24766) | human gut metagenome | biome: human-associated habitat; feature: feces | place: USA | collected 1985/1987
CGGGGTGGAAGGATTGCATTTCCACGTGCTGTGCGAGTCCCGCCCCGAACATTTGCGCTTGGCGCTCGATGCCGTCGAAAAGCGTTTCGGTCGTTTCCTCGACCGGATCAAATGGCTCAATATGGGCGGCGGACACCTTATGACCCACAAGGATTACGATTGCGACGAGCTGATCCGCATTTTGCAGGAGTTCAAGGCGAAATATCCGAACCTGCGCTTGATCCTGGAGCCCGGCAGCGCCTTCACTTGGCGGACGGGTTACCTGGTTTCGACCGTGGAGGACATCGTTGAGAACGGCGGCGTGCGTACGGCGATGCTCGACGTGTCGTTCGCCTGCCACATGCCCGACTGCCTGGAGATGCCCTATAAACCGGCGATCCTGGGGGCCCGCGATCCGGAACCGGGAGAGAAGGGTTGGCGTATGGGCGGCAACAGTTGTCTGGCCGGGGATTACTACGGGGATTGGATCTTCGACCGCGACCTGCGGGTCGGCGATCGCATCGTGTTCGAGGATATGATTCACTATACGATGGTCAAGACCACGATGTTCAACGGCGTGGCGCATCCTGCGATCGCCATCGTGCGCCGCGACGGAGCAATAGAAATAATCAGAGAATTCGGCTACGAGGATTTCAAGTCCCGTATGTCGTAATCATTAAACCGCAATAGATGAAAGATTTTACCCCTACTTCCTACACGCTGGAGTGTGTCGCTACCGGCCGGGAGTTTCCGGACGAAGGGTGGACGCTGGACGATGCCCAGTGCAAGTGTCCTTCGTTGATCCGTACTCGTTATGCAAAAAAGCAGCTCGAACTCAAATCCGATGAATACGGGTTTTACAAGTTCGCCGACTGGCTGCCTGTTCGGCGAATGCTGGAAAACTCGAAGGCTCCGGTGACCTACAAAAGTAAAGGGTTGGCTGCGCACCTCGGGCTGGAAAATCTCTACATTACCTTCAACGGCTATTACCCGGCTATCGGGGCGCACATGACTACCTGTTCGTTCAAGGAAACGGAGGCTTACAGCGTCTGTGCCCGTATCGACGAGAACGAGAAGCGGGTGCTTGTCGTGGCGTCGGCCGGCAATACGGCCCGCGCCTTCGCCAAGGTCTGCTCCGACAACCGGATTCCGCTGCTCTTGTCGGTGCCTGCCGACAACCTCGATGCCCTGTGGTTCGACGGACCGTTGGATCCTTGCGTGAAACTGATCTGTTCGGAGAAGGGCGGAGATTATTTCGATGCGATCCATTTGAGCAACTTGGCACTCAAGAGCGATAAGTTTTATGCCGAGGGCGGTGCGAAGAACGTGGCACGCCGCGACGGTATGGCGACTACCGTACTGTCGGCAGCGACGACTATCGGTCGGATCCCCGACTACTATTTCCAGGCCGTCGGCAGCGGTACGGGTGCCATTGCCGCATGGGAAGCCAATATGCGCCTTATCGAGGACGGCCGTTTCGGCAATCACCTGATGAAGCTGATGGTTTCGCAGAACGCGCCGTTCGTGCCGATGTATAACGCCTGGCGGGAGGATTCGCGCGACATGCTCCATTACGACGACGACAAAGCCCGCCGCGATGTGGAGATCATTGACGCCAAGGTGCTGTCGAACCGCAAACCGCCTTATAGTATTGCCGGCGGTCTTTACGATGCGCTGAAAGTCACCGACGGCGAGATGTTCGCGCTGACCAATGCCCACGCCCGCAAAGCGCGGCGTCTGTTCCTCGAGTTGGAAGGCGTCGATATCTATTCGGCGGCCGGCATCGCCACCGCATCGCTCATCAAGGCCGTAGAAGAGGGCAAGATCGCCAAAGATGCCGTGGTGATGTTGAATATTACGGGCGGCGGCGAACTCCATTTCAAGGAGGATAAAACGCTGTGGTACCTGAAGCCCGATCATGTTTTCCCGATCGATCCCGACCCGGAGGAGGTGATCGCCAAAACGGAAGCCTTGTTCGCATAAAATAGCGTCCGGACGATCCGAAAAGGCCGGCGTGACAAAAAAAGAGGGGACGATTTTTGATGTGCACCCCAAAGTTTGGACTGATTAATAATTCAGATAGCATGAGTTCGGTATTGTACCGGGCTCATGTTGTTTAAAGCGGTCTTTATTCGCTTGTTATTGTAGTAATTTATGTATTCCTCCAGTTCCTTGCGGAAATGATCGACAGACTCGAACTTCTGCAAATATAATAATTCTGATTTTAACAGTCCGAAAAAGTTTTCCATAACCGCATTATCCAAACAGTTTCCCTTACGAGACATGCTCTGACTAATACCTTTTTCACGCAGCCGATATTGATAGCGTTTCATCTGGTACTGCCAACCCTGATCCGAGTGAAGTATAAGTTCCGGAGCATCGGGCAGATCCTTTATGGCATCTTCAAGCATTTTCATTGTTTGGTAAAAGGTCGGATGTTCAGCTATATTATAACTTATTATTTCCCTGTTATATAAGTCCATAATAGGCGACAGATAAAGCTTCTTGCCGAACAGAGAAAATTCAGTAAGGTCTGTAACCCACTTTTGATTAGGACGTTCCGCCATAAAATTACGTTTCAGCAAGTCGGGCACCACGGCACCAACCTCTCCTTTGTATGAACGATATTTTTTTAGGCGCACCTGGCATTTAACTCCACATTCGTTCATTAACCTCAGTACCGTTTTATGGTTTATAGAATATCCGCGATTGTGCATCTCTACTGTGATACGGCGGTAACCATAACGTCCCTTATGATCGTGGTATATACTTACAATCTCGTTTTTCTCTTGTTTGTATTTATCGGGGAACTTTAACTGCTTCAGATGATAATAGAACGTACTACGCGCCATCCCCGTAACTTCCAATAGCGTGGGAAGGGTATGTTCCGGTCTTAGTTCTTCGATGGCTTTTGCCCGTTCCCGTTCTCGCGGACGATGCGTTCCTCGACTAAGACCCTCAATTTTTTTAAGTAAGCAACCTCGGCGCGAAGACGTTGGTTTTCGACTCGCAAGTCATTTTCTTCCTGTGGTTGTAGTTCCTGTTTATTAGGTTTGGTTCTCATCTTACCCCGATTATCACGGTAAAGACCGGATTCACCTTCTTCATAATAGATACGCTCCCATTTGCTCAGCGTACTCTCATTGTAAATACCGAACTTTGCCGTTGTTTCCGTTAAAGATAAGTGATTCTCGTGCATGTGCCTGATAGCTGACAACTTAAAATCGCCGCTGTAAGTATATTGCCGTATACGAAGACCTGCTTCGCCGAACTCTTTATAACGCGCAATCCAACGCGACAAAGGCGTATAGCTTATTCCAAAATGCTTGGAGGCGGACGATACGGAATGTTGCCCTCTGACAACAGACAAAACTGCTGTTAATTTCTCCTCATAACTGTACTTCATAAAACACCCCAAAAGTTATGTCCAACTTTTGGGGTGCAGTTCATATTTTCCTCTCTTTTTATAGTTTCTTGATAGTTAAACATGCAAATTCTGTATCGTCCGTATTTTCTGAAGCACCTAACTGTTGCCAGGTCGTATTTTCGAGTGTGCAGAGCAAACCGTTGATTTCCCACTGTTGGGGATTCAGAACGCGATATACATTCTCCGATCCGCTTTGTAATTCAAATTCCGGTTCTTCAGGAGATAAACATATCTTGCACGCATATTGTAAATCATGTAGAGGATTCGGATCTGCAATTGTGGCCGTGCAGTATAATTTTTCTAATCTTTGTCCCGGTAAATTCGTAAATCCGAGAAAATTGACCGGACGAGTTCTTGCATAATAGGTCGCCTTTAATATATCAGAGTTGAGTGTATTTTCATTGTCTATATTATTTTCTAATTGCATGAGTGGTGTCCCGAAGGTGTAATAAAATGCATCGCATCGAATCTCATTTGTCACAATTGGGATAGTTTGGAATCGACGTATGGATAGATTCCCAATGGAAACAATTGCTTCGACGGTAAAATTGTCCGTTACATCTGTTAAGTCAATCGTAATTTGCGATGAATTCATATTGTAATCGGGATTGATTATATATGAGGATGAATGATCTGTTTTCCCCATAATAGGAGCCGAACAGTTCCAACGGACATTACACTTTTCTTTGGCAGGAGAAAGCCACCAGATTGATTGGATTTTTGCTGTTTTTTCTTGAATGATTTCTTCAATTAAGGAATAATAGTTTGTAAGAATTACTGATGTTTCTTCCCAAACTTCCACGCCATAGACATCGTGACCATCTTTATAAAGAATCCCCAATTCGTCGCTGGTCGGATCGAAATTGGTATTGTCGTCCGAGCAGGAGGTTCCGGAGGCGAGCAAAAGCGTTGCCGTAATAAAAAGCAGAATTCTTTTCATGATAGAAGAGTGTCTAACGTATCATGTATCTTTTCGGTGATTCGGCTTGCAGGACGATAGTTTGCCGATGCGCCGCCTATATTTTTATGAAGTAAAAACTTAAAATCAAGCCCACTATATTAATTAAACGATAGAATTGTAATAAAATTTCATACGGGAATCGTTTTTTGAAAAAGGTGATACTTGGATGCCGAGACCTCGCTCCCCAGAGGCAAACAATACGCTTCGGCAGCGTCGTGGTGGCTTGATGCCCGTGATTTTGAAACGGTCGCCCTGCTGTAAGGATGTTTTTCTTGCTGTGGAGCCGATTTTTTGGAAATTCGGGGCGTGTACGAAAAATAATCCAAAAATTATGATTACTTTTGCAGGCAACAAAATCTCACTCCTATGTCTTTTATCAATGAGAAGGTGCAACCCGAAGGACTTACGTTCGACGATGTGCTTCTGGTGCCCGCATACTCCGAAGTGTTGCCGCGTGAGGTCAGCGTAGTGACCCGTTTTTCCCGAAACATCCAACTCAACATCCCGATCGTATCGGCCGCCATGGATACGGTGACCGAGGCGCCTCTGGCTATCGCCCTGGCCCGCGAAGGTGGTATCGGCGTAATTCACAAGAATATGTCGATTGCCGAGCAAGCGGCTCACGTGCGGAAGGTGAAGCGTGCCGAAAACGGTATGATTTACGATCCGGTAACAATCAAGAGAGGTTCTTCGGTAGCTGATGCATTGGGCTTGATGTCCGAGTATAAGATTGGCGGTATTCCGGTAGTGGACGATGAAGGACATTTAGTGGGAATCGTAACCAACCGTGACCTCCGTTTCGAGAAAGACCATAACAAGCGTATCGATGAGGTGATGACAAAAGACAACATCGTTACCACCAACCAGACAACCGATTTGGAAGCTGCTGCTCAAATCTTGCAGGAGCACAAAATCGAGAAGTTGCCGGTGGTCGATAAAGACAATAAACTGGTAGGTTTGATTACCTATAAAGACATCACCAAGGCTAAAGACAAACCTATGGCTTGCAAGGATAGCAAAGGCCGTCTTCGTGTGGCTGCCGGTGTGGGTGTGACAGCCGATACATTGGAGCGTATGCAGGCATTGGTCGATGCCGGAGCAGATGCTATTGTAATTGATACGGCGCACGGGCATTCCATGTATGTAATAGAAAAATTGAAAGAAGCTAAGAAGCGTTTTCCGAATATTGATATAGTAGTAGGCAACATCGCTACCGGAGAGGCTGCCAAGGCATTGGTTGAGGCCGGTGCGGACGGAGTAAAGGTCGGTATCGGTCCGGGCTCCATTTGTACCACTCGTGTCGTTGCAGGTGTAGGTGTTCCTCAGTTGTCTGCCGTGTACGATGTGGCAAAGGCACTGAAAGGCACAGGCATTCCTTTGATTGCCGATGGCGGTTTGCGTTATTCTGGTGATGTCGTGAAGGCTTTGGCTGCCGGCGGTTACTCTGTTATGATTGGTTCATTGGTTGCCGGAACAGAAGAATCTCCGGGTGAAACGATTATTTTCAACGGACGTAAATTCAAGTCTTATCGCGGCATGGGTTCTTTGGAAGCCATGGAGCATGGTTCTAAAGACCGTTACTTCCAGAGCGGAACGAGCGATGTGAAGAAGCTCGTGCCGGAAGGTATTGCAGCCCGTGTTCCTTATAAGGGAACTTTGTATGAAGTGATTTATCAGCTGACCGGCGGTTTGCGTGCAGGTATGGGATATTGCGGCGCTGCCAATATAGAGAAGCTGCATGATGCCAAATTCACCCGCATCACCAATGCCGGTGTGTTGGAAAGCCATCCGCATGATGTTGCGATAACGAGCGAGGCTCCGAATTATAGCCGTCCTGAATAAGGATATTCATCCATAAAGATATATGCCCGGAGAGTAAATTATACTTTTCGGGCATTATTTGTTTATGATATTGTATCTTTGTGAACTTGCTTGTTTATTGGTTTTGCCTATTTTAGACAGATGGTTATGATAAGGACTTGTTTGGTGATGATTTTTTCCGGAGTGAGCTGGCTTGCTTTTTCCCAGCAGGACCCGGTGTTGATGCGTGTCAATGGAAAGGATGTGCTGCGTTCTGAGTTTGAGTATTATTATAACAAGGATGCGGCATCGTTTGCTTCCGGGTATGTTGCACCGGAAAAGTATGCGGAGAAGTTTGTAGACTTCAAGTTGAAAGTATCTGCTGCCGAGACAGCCGGTTTGGATACGGCTCTTTCGTTTCGTGAGAAGGTTGAAAATTACCGCAATCGGTTGATAAAATCGTATCTGACAGATACGGCTGTCATTGAAAATGAAGCCCGCCGGTTGTATGATAAAATGAAAGCCGGTCATCATGCGGGACGCGTCCGTGTGAGTCATATTTTTAAGTATCTTCCTCAAAATGTATCCGGTCATGCATTGCGTAAAGCTATTGCCGGCATGGACTCCATTTACGAATATCTCCGGAGGAATCAGACATCCGAGGCTTTTGATGCCTGCGTAAAACGTTTTTCTGATGAGAAACAGCCATTTTGGGTGAGTTGGCTGCAAATGCCGATAGAGTTTGAGAATGTAGCTTTTGAGTTATCGGCAGGCGAAGTGTCCCAACCCTTTTTTACGCCGCAAGGCATTCATATTGTGAAAGTTATTGAGCGAATGGAAATGCCGTCTTTTGACGATGTGAAGAATGGAATGGAGCTTTGTCGGGCTCATCGTCACGGGACTGATTGGGGAGTTGAAGCACAGGTGGAGAAGTTGAAGAAAGAATATGAGTATGCTCCCGACAAAACGGGTATGGACGAACTGATACGTACAGGACAAACAAAACGTACGCTGTTTACATTGGCAGGAAAGAGTTATACGGGAAATGACTTTATCCGTTTTGCAGCAGCATATCCGGCTGGTGTACGCAGGCAGCTGGATGCTTTTGTAATGAAAACTGTACTTGATTATGAAAATGTATGTTTGGAGCGGAAATATCCGGAATTACGTTATCAGGTGGAGGAGTATAGGAACCGCTTGTTGCTGGATAAAATCACCGGACAGGAAATCCATAAACGAATCGGGTCAGATGAGGCCGGTCTGCAAACTTATTTTGAAAAACATCGTTCCGACTATCAGTGGAGGAAACAGCGGTATAAAGGTATTGTTCTGCACGGAGTAAGCAAACGTATTGTCAAACAAGCCCGTAAATTTTTGAAGAGTCTGCCGGAAGAAGAATGGAAAGATGCGATTCGGTTGACTTTCAATGCCGGTGCACAGCCTCAGATACAGGCGGAGCAGGGAACATTCGCTTCCGGTGACAATGTATATGTCGATGATTTGGTGTTTAAGGGCAAGGACGCAGCGCCTATGGTGTCATTCCCTTTTACTGCCGTGCTGGGTAAGAAGGTGAAAGCGCCGGATGACTATCGGGAAGTAAAAGACAGGGTGGTTACTGATTATCGGAATTGTCTGGAGAAGCAGTGGATAACCCGTTTGCGCACCTCGGCTAAGGTTGAAATTAACCAAGAGGTTTTAAAAACCGTTAATAATCACTGATGCAACCGATTAAAGCCGTATCTTCGTACCTTAAAATGTAGTAAATATCAGCTGGTAATGCGAACAACCTGTTTGGGACTTTTAATCCTTCTTTTCTGTGGCTCGTGCAAGGAACAGCACGATCATGGAGGGCGAACACCGTTAGTGGAATTGGATGGTAACTTCCTTTACCATGAAGACCTGCAGGCGGTGCTTCCCGCAGGGTTGTCGAAAGATGACAGCCTGTTGTTTGCGGAGCATTACATCCGTAACTGGGCAGAAGATGTGCTGTTGTATGAGAAGGCGCAGAGTAATATTCCCAACAGCGGAGAGATTGACAAACTGGTGGAGAATTACCGGAAGGCGTTGATTATGCATGCATACCAGCAGGCGCTGATAAACCAAACTCTTTCTGAAGAAATTTCGGAAACGGAACTGGCTGATTATTATGAGAAGCATCAAGAGCTTTTTAAGGTGGAGAGTCCTTTGATAAAGGGATTGTTTATCAAAGTTCCCCTCACAGCCCCTCAACTGAGCAGTGTTCGCCGTTGGTACAGGACCGAAAACCGCGAGGCCGTAGAGCATCTGGAAAAATACAGTCTGCAGAATGCCGTGAAGTACGAGTATTTTTATGACAAGTGGGTTCCGATAACCGAAGTGATGGACTTGATGCCGCTGAAAGTGCCCGATGCCGGAGAATATCTGAATAAGAACCGCCACGTGGAACTGAAAGATACGGCTTTTCATTATTTTCTGAATGTGAGCGATTATCGTGCTGTGGGAGAACAGGAACCGTATGAGTTTGCCCGTAGTCAGGTGAAGGATATGATGCTGAACATGAAGCAGGTGAATTTTATGAAGCAGGTGAAAGAAGATTTGTATCAGCGTGCGGAGAAAAAAGATAAAATTAAGTATTATTAGTATAAGATACCAAGAATGAAGATGTGTATGAACTTTAAGTTTGTAGTTTTATTTGCCTTGACGCTGTTAGCCGGTTCTACCGTTTATGGACAAGACAATGTGATTGACGAGGTCGTGTGGGTAGTGGGCGACGAGGCTATATTAAAGTCCGAAGTGGAAGAAGCTCGCATGAGCGCTTTGTACGAAGGACGTAAGTTCGACCGGGACCCCTATTGTGTGATACCGGAAGAGATAGCCGTACAAAAGCTGTTCTTGCATCAGGCGGCACTTGACAGTATTGAAGTTTCCGAATCCGAAGTCATCCAGCGTGTGGATTATATGACAAATATGTATATCAGCAATATCGGTTCACGTGAAAAGATGGAAGAATACTTCAATAAAACTTCCAGCCAGATTCGTGAAACATTGCGGGAAAATGCCCGTGAAGGGTTGAAAGTACAGAAGATGCAGCAGAAACTGGTTGGTGAAATCAAAGTTACGCCGGCCGAGGTGCGTCGTTATTTCAAAGATCTGCCGCAAGATAGTATTCCCTATATACCGACGCAGGTGGAGGTGCAGATAATTACCCAGCAGCCGAAAGTACCTTTGGAAGAAATAGAAAACGTAAAGAAACGCTTGCGCGATTTTACTGACCGTATAACAAAGGGTGAGACCAGTTTCTCTACGTTGGCTCGTATGTATTCGGAAGACCGTGGTTCTGCCATTCGCGGTGGCGAAATCGAGTTTTCCGGACGTGGTATGCTGGATCCGGCATATGCCAATGTTGCTTTCAACTTGCAAGACCCCAGCAAGGTTTCCAAGATTGTAGAGTCTGAATATGGTTTCCATATCATTCAGTTGATAGAGAAGCGCGGTGACCGTATTAAAACACGCCACATTCTGTTGAAACCGCATATTCCGGAAGAAGCTCTGGCTGCCGGTTGTGCCCGTTTGGATTCTATTGCCGATGATATCCGCAATAACAAGTTCTCTTTTGAAGAGGCTGCCTCAGTGCTTTCGCAGGATAAGGATACGCGTAACAATCATGGTTTGTTGCCGAATCCCAATACGAACACTTCCCGTTTTGAGATGCAGGAACTTCCCCCTGAAATAGCCAAGGTGGTGGATAAGATGAAAGTGGGCGAAATCTCCGAAGCCTTCACCATGATTCCGCAAAAGACCGGAAAAGAAGAGTGTGTGATTGTGAAACTGAAGAGCCGTACGACGGGACACAAGGCTACCATTGCCGATGACTATCAGAACTTGAAAGAGATTGTGTTGGAGAAACGCCGCGACGAAGTGCTGGACAAGTGGATTCGTGAGAAGCAGAAGCACACGTATGTCCGTATCAAGGATAATTGGAAGAATAACTGTACGTTCAAGTATCCGGGCTGGATCAAAGAATAATCCGGAAGGATTTACATGGATTTGTATGCAAAAGAAGAATACAAAAAATCATTTCCTGAACAAGCATAGATACCTCCTGGTAGGCATTCTATGCTTGTTTGGCATCTGTCTGCTGAGTGCGCAGGACAAAAAGAAGAGTACTGGTGCACCGGAGAAGAGGAAAGTGGACTCGATTGAACAGAAAAAGACGGAGACGTCGGAAAAGAAGAAGACGCGCGTCGATTTGTTGTACGCAGATGAGGCGCAGGCGGACAAACAGTTGCGTCCTGATGTGCAGGTACTCATCGGTTCGGTGAGGATGAAGCATGACAGTATGTACATGTTCTGTGATAGTGCGCTGATATTCGAAAAGATAAATTCTGTGGAGGCATTCGGCAATGTGCGTATGGAGCAGGGCGACACCTTGTTTATCTATGGAGACTATCTGTATTATGACGGCATGTCGCAGCTGGCCATGCTGCGTGAGAATGTACGTATGATAAATCGTAATACGGTGCTGACAACCGACAGTTTGAACTATGACCGTCTGTACGATTTGGGTTATTACTTCGAAGGCGGTACGCTGACCGACGAGGATAATGTGCTGACTTCCGAGTGGGGAGAATATAGCCCTGCCACCAAGTTGGCTGTCTTCAATCACGACGTGAAGCTGGTCAATCCGAAGTTTGTCTTGACTTCGGATACCTTGAAGTATAGTACAGCTACCAAGATTGCTACTATTTTAGGCCCCTCCGACATTGTGAGTGACCAAAATCATATTTATTCCGAACGTGGCGTGTACAATACGACTACTGAGCAGGCAGAACTGCTCGACCGTTCCGTACTGACTAACGAAGGCAAGAAACTGACCGGTGACAGCCTTTTCTACGACCGCATCTTGGGATACGGCGAGGCTTTTGACAATGTACAGATGAATGATACGGTCAACCGGAACATGTTGACTGGCGACTATTGTTTCTACAACGAACTGACCGGAAGCGCCGTTGCCACCAAACGTGCCGTAGCTATCGACTATTCGCAGGGCGACAGTCTGTTTATGCACGGTGATACTTTGCGGCTGATTACCTACCATATGAATACCGATTCCATGTACCGGGAGATGCGTGCCTATCATAAGGTGCGTGCTTATCGCACGGATGTGCAGGCCGTATGCGATTCGTTGGTGTATAATTCCAAGGACTCTTGCATGACGATGTACACCGACCCTATCTTGTGGCACGGGGAACAACAGTTGTTGGGCGAGGAAATTAAAATTTACATGAACGATAGTACCATCGACTGGGCACATATCATCAATCAGGCCCTGACGGTAGAGAAAAAGGACAGTATTCACTATAACCAAGTTTCCGGTAAGGAGATGAAAGCTTTCTTCATAGATGGAGACATGCGTCTGGTGGAGGTAAACGGCAATGTATTGGTGGTGTATTATCCGGTAGAGGAGAAGGACAGTTCGCTGATTATGATGAACTATTCGGAAGGTGGACTTTTGAAAATGTACTTGAAGGAGAGAAGAATGGAGCGCGGAG
>OHFV01001216.1_pt1 | contig 11614 bp, 7 predicted proteins | sample 1567611 | NCBI WGS metagenome assembly OHFV01 (sample SAMEA3879532, study PRJEB24766) | human gut metagenome | biome: human-associated habitat; feature: feces | place: USA | collected 1985/1987
TCGTCGCGGTCGAAGAAATCAATTTTGAAACCTTTGATTCCCATTTGTGCATAGTGGCTGATAACTTGTTCCACGGCAGGGGAGATGTCGCCTCCTCCCGTAAGATTGCGCCAGCTTGCCCAGAGGATGATACCTACGCCTTTTTTGTTGCCATATGCCACCAGTTCTTCGAGATTGATTTCGGGACTGATGTCTTCCATTAATGATTCCTTTCCGCTCCAACCTTCGTCGATGATGATATACTCCAGCTGGTTTTCGGCGGCAAAGTCGATGTATTTCTTATAGGTGGGCGTATTCATGCCTGCCTTGAAGTCCACGCCGGTCAGGTTACAAGTATTCCACCAGTCCCATGCCACTTTTCCGGGTTTAATCCAGGATGTGTCAGCGATGCGGCATTCGGGTGCGAGGCGTTGCATCATGTCGTTGTTGGCGAGTTGTGTGTCGTGGGTAACAACAAGCACGGCACGCCAAGGATAGGTCTGTTTCCCTGTGGGACGCCCGTTGGGGCAGAAGTAGGGGGCATTGTTGGGCTTGCTGATAACGTCGGCACGTTTGGTAGGGACGAGGTTCAAGCGGTCATAGCCTCCGATGACTGTTTCCTGTGGATAGGGGGCGAATTCTGCCTTCACTCCGTGGGGCATCTGTGGGTTGGCAGTGAGGAACATGCCGGGATAGTTGGACAATCCGGCTTCCATAATGACGGCTTTCTTTCCGTTCTCCAGTTCTACCATCAGCGGAGTAATGGCAAGCGAGTCTTTGTACATGCGAGAGAGGGGGGCCTCATCGTAGTAGGACTCGAAGGAGTAGCAGTAACGCTCGCCGGCGCGATTGTCGTTAATATAGGGCACGAAAGCGTGGTAATCGCGGTCGAAGTTGAACTCGGCAATCTCGTTCTTCACGCAGAAAGGCTTGCGCAGTTCGGAAACAAAACGATAGGCGGCTCCGTCGTCGTAGGCACGGAACTGTATGCTGTAGCCGTTACGGCATTTCAGCGTGAGTTGGTTATAAGTGTCCTTCACACTCGCCTTTTTGTAGAAAGGAGTGGGGAAGGAAGTGTCGACGGAAGTACGGGTAGCTTTGGTCACCTTCACATCTTTGCCGAAGGTGAAAGCAATGGGCTTTCCCTCAGCTTCGGTGCATTGCATGGCAATGTCCGAAGGCAAAAGAACGCTGGTACCGTCGTGGGCAATCGCCCAGTTGAGGTTTTTCCCGGCTTCGATGTTGACAATTAGTTTTCCGTCCGGTGAATTCAGTTGATATTGCTGTGCTTGTGCCGTCAATGCACAAGAAAGCAATAGGCTGGCGAAACAAGTGCTGATTCTGTTCATTTTTATTTGATTATTGATTATGAATATTTGTTTAATTCCGTGGATATTTAACCGGAATAGCCATCATTTCTTCTAAGAAGAGAGGGTCGTCGAACTGGCAAGTCTGTCGGTTGTATTGTCCCCCCGGAGTGTCCCATAGCATTGGGCACATGCCGCGCGAGTAGATGGCTTCGGTTACGGAAACACAGAAGAGTCTTATCACTTCCTTTGTTCTGTTTCTGGAGTCGGCGCAATATTCGCCTATGATGACGGGGATTCCTTTGTCTACGCAATTCTTCTTCAGTAGGTCCATATTGTCGTTCAGTTCCTTGAAGTCAGCTTCCGTTCCCCAGCTTTCCCGGCCTACACCCCAATCGACAACCTCGCCTCCACCCAGTATGGCAAAGTTTGCGGGAGTATAGTAATGCACTGTAAGAGCAAGTCGGTTTGCGGGATCATTCGGCATCTTGAACAAGGGGTCGTAAGCATACTCCAAGTTGGTGTTGTAGATTTCCACCAACAGATGACGTTTGGCGTTGTTGCCGCCACTGTTTCTTACTATGTCGACAAAGAGCTGGTTGAGGTCGTTCACGTATCCCAGTGCCTTTGCCTTGTCGGCTTCACTACCGCCCCACGGAGTCCAAATCTCATCGTATCCGATTTCATTCATTGGCTCGAACAGTAAGTGGTCACCGTACTTTTCGAAGCGTTCACATATCTGTTTCCAGATGGAAGTGAATTTTTCTTTTGCTTTGCTGTCGGTGGGTACTTGTTTAATCCATTCGTTTTCGTGGTGGATATTGATGATAGCCACCATGCCACAGTCGAGGGTCCAGTTTAGGATTTTCTCTACGCGGTCCATCAGGTCAGGATGCACTTTGAAGTCGTCGGACAGCAGATTGCCCCAGCTGACCGGTATGCGCAGAGATGAGTAGCCCGCTTTGGCATATCCTTCAATGATTTCTTGTGTGATAATAGGGCTTCCCCATGCTTGTTCGTAATTGAGAATGTTGCTTGGGTCTATCCAGTCGCCCACGGCATCCAGCGTGTTGCCTAGGTTGATGCCCAGTCCCATTTCGTTAATCAGTTGGTGGGTTGTGAGATTCTCGCGTACAGTGTATTTTTCCGGTTCATCGCTTTGGATATAGGCCGCCTGCTCCACGTTGATTTCTTGTATATGCTCCTTTACGCTGACGGTGATGATGGCGTTGCGCACGTCGGGCGTAGTGTTGGGTTCTACGGTTATGTTATAGATTGCCTGTACGGGAGTGCTGCTTTCCGAGGTTACTTTGCACCATGCTTCCGAACTTTGGAAAGTGGCTGGTTCATTGGGGGTGATACCGAATTTCTTGCTACCACCCGTTTGTTCAAAATGGAAAGAAGTAGGCTCTACGATGATTTTCAGCTCCTTTTTATCGTCAGAGCAAGCTGTCATCAGAAATAGAACCAGGCTGGTTAATAAGGTTTTCTTGAAGATTTGTGTCATGGTATCGGTAAAATTTCGTTTTAATAATTTCGGTGTATTTATTTTTAGACGCTGATTCAATTGAATCAGCGTCTAAGAGTTTAAAAGAAGGTGTCACTTTGTGTAATCCTGTGCCAGAATTTAATTCAAATTATTGTATCTTGACAACTCGGAAATTATCAAAATACATTTCGATGTTGTATGGACCGTTTTCGCTGGGGTTTGTCATCTGGAGTGCCAACTCGTCACCGTCACGTTTTTGGAACTCGCCCCAAGTGGTTTCGTCTACCAGTTCGGAGAGCGGAATGCTGCACTGCATCCATTGGCCTACTTCGGTTTTTCCGGTGAAGTCGCTCACCGGACGATAGTTCGTGTAGTTGTGAGCCTCATTCCCTTTGAGGTAGATGCGGAATACAGGACCTTCGCCATATTCCACTGCCACGAAGCATTCGAACTGCAAAGCCAGTTCGGAAGTCGGTGTATCGGTAGGCAGGAAGGCTGTGTCAATGCCCCATACGGCACCGTTCTGCAATTGGCCCCACCAGTAATTCCATGCTGAAAGTTCCCCTGATATGCTGTAGCATTTACCATCCGAGAAGAAAGGAGCTGCTGTACCGTCGGCAGTGACGGGTACAGCTTGCCCGCCCCAGGAGAACCAACCGATGTTGTCATAGTTCAATACTATATTCTCCAAAGGATAGAAGCCCGGAACTTCGGCAGTACCGCCCATTGTGGTAATGGCGAGTGAGCAAGTGCCTTGCGGTGCACGCGGCATGGTAAAGGTAAGCATATCGTTAGCTTCGCTTACGGTAACAGTAGAGAGATCTACCGAGCGATTGCCCATTGTGATGGAGACGATATCCATAAAATTCTGTCCCAGTACGGTAACTGTGGTACCCGTGATAGGCATCATGGAGCTTACCTTGCTGATACTTGGTGGGAGGGCTGTGCGACGGAAGGGAGTAAATGCGGATGCGGTATAGCACTCCACTACCAGACTGCCTTCATCAATCAGGCCTGCGGGAGCATTGAATGATATTTCGTCAAAGTTCTTGTTTACCGTGTAGTCCGTTACTTCTACCGAAACAGGTGCATTGGTGATGTCGTCCACGGCAGTGGTGAAATAAACGCGCTGAATTTCGTAGAAGTTACCGCCCACGATGCGCAGAGGCGTGCCCGTCTCCACGGGGAAGGTTGTGGCTACACGGGTGATGTAGGGTGCGGGCGAGAGTACATGCATGGAGTACGTGGCAATGCCGTGCGAGGTCTCGATACGCAGTTCGCCTTTCAGTTCGGGGTTGGCACCCGTCAGTTGCAATTCGCCGGGGATAGTGAGGATGAGACTGGTGGAAGTGCCGTAGTTGCTATTGAACGAAACTTCTTGTTCGTTGATGAACACTTTCCGCACATCATTCAGATTTTCGCCGATGACTACAATCATGGTGCCCGGATTTACATCGGTGAACGTACTGTCGGCCTTCTCTGGGTCGACAAGACGGATGTGGTGGATTACGGGAACACCGCCGCCCTCGTCATCGTTGCAGGCGGTGAAAAGGTTGCATGCCAACAGGATGGTGAGCAACACAAAAGGAAAATGTATATATTTCATATTAAAGTCGTTATTTGAGATAATGAATGTATAACTTGGTTTATTCACTGAATTCGTATGCTACCGGTTCTTCGTTCAGTAGCGGATTCTGGATGACATCGCTTTCCGGATAAGGCATCAGGATGTTGCCGTGGTGGATTTCGATGTTCTCGCCCGGTTCCTGCCAATTTTCTATGCCTTCGAGGAAAGTGTCGCCTTCTTTCTTGCCGAAGTGGAGGTAACCGTCTTCGTCTTTCACGATGAGGTCTACTGTGTAGCCGCGGTGTTGGTTCTGGAAGTAATTCAGCATGTAGTCGGGTTTCCAGTGATACCACGATACCATGTCATACCAGTTACAATACTCCATCGAGAACTCTACGCGGCGTTCGCGAATGATGTCTTCGAAGGTTACGCGTTCCTTGCGGGGGATACGTGCACGGTCGCGCACTTGGTTCAATGCTTCCAGGCCGGGACCACCGGCCAGTTCTTCGCTGTTGCCCAGACAAGCTTCGGCATAGGTCAGGTAAACATCGGCAAGGCGTAGGATGTAGGTGTTGAGCGGAGAGTTCATGGACTGGATATAACCGTCGTTGTCGTCGTCCGGACCGCCCGGTACACCTTTTTTAATGCAAGAGGTGGCGCCGTCGTAAGTATAACCACCGTCGGCAATGCAGATGTATGAATAGTATGTACCCGGTGTGCAGAAGGTGGCGTTGCGGCGGATAGTGTCGCCCAACTCATATTGCTGGAGCATATCTATACTTGCCTGATAGCTGCTCCATACGTTTACACCGCCGGTCATCTTGCTGTTGCCGGCGAGGTCGGCAAGCAGAGTGTTGCATACGCCCCAATCACCCAGTGGCACCCACTGCATGGCAATGAGCGATTCGGGATTGTTGTTGTGCTTATACTTGAAGAGGTCTTCATAGTTTTCGTAAAGGCTGATGCCGCTGTTGTTTATCACGTCAGCGGCCAGTTCCTTGGCTTTCTCCAGGTCGGCGTTGTCGCGTGTGCCTCCTTTCCAGCCTGAGCGGGCGAGGTAGACTTTGGCAAGCATGCCTTTTGCACCCCATGCGTTGACACGTCCTTTGGCGGTTGCCACTTCAGGAAGATTCTCGACTGCATAAGTGAGGTCACGAATAACGAGTTCCAGCACATCTTCTTCGCGGTGGAGCGGTTGCATGGGATTGGCAACCACTTTGTCGTTGTCTTCGATGATGATAACCGGTCCCCAGAGGCGAACCATGTAGAAGTAGGCACAAGCACGCATCAGGCGGGCTTCGGCAATGGCTGTGCGCTTGGCACGTTCGCTTACGCTGTTGCTACATTTGGTCTGCACATCACTGATAACTGCATTGGCCATTGTAATGACCGAGTAGAAACCTGTCCATGCATTGGCAAGGTTTTCGCTCAGGGCTGTCACCTTGAAGTTGGTGAACTCGGGAGCTCCCCAGCGACTGAAGTTATCGTTGGCACGGTTACTGCCCAGCGGCACGATGGCGCGGGAGTTGAGGTCGAACCATGCACGGTTGTAAAGCGGTGCAGTGGCTTGTTCGAGTGCATCGTCGGAAGTGTAGTATGTCACATCTACGTAGTTTCCTTCGGGAGCACGTTCCAAAAATGAGTCGCTGCATGCCGTAAGCAGAAGGAGCGATGATATAAGGGTTAGAAATCTGTGTTTCATAACTATATTGAGATTTTAAATGATAAATGATTTGTCTGGCTCATTAGAAATTGAAGTTAAGGCCAAATGTATAGATACGTTGCGAAGGATAGCGCGCATCGTCCACACCACGTAGCAATACATTGTAGTTCAAAGCGCCTATTTCGGGATCGTAGCCTTTGTAGCCTGTGATGGTACAGAGGTTCTGGATGTTGACGTAGAGGCGCAGATGGTCTATCTGCAAACGGCGCAACCATTTCTGTGGGAAGGTGTACCCCAGCGAGATGTTTTTTATGCGGAGGTAGGAAGCGTCTTCAACAAAGCGGTCGGAGATACGGTTGTTGTCGTTGGCGCTACTGGTAGTGATGCGTTGTACTTTGGCTGCATCGGCGTTGGCCACGTAAACATTGGAAAGTACCTCGTCGCCCACTTCGGGGTCGTGCATGGCGATTTGGGCAATGCCGGTAGCTTCTTTCATACTCTCAAAAAGCTTTGCCATGACTGCCGGAACATTTCCTGCAACCTGCTCAACACCATTGTTGCCACCATCGCCACCGATAATCGTAATTTTGTCGATCTGACCTAATGGCTCTGCAATCTTTGCAGCAACATCCGGAAGAACTTTGATCATCATCTCGGCTACAGCTGCTTTGTTGTATTTTGCATATGCTTCTGCCTTTTTCTCCATCGCTTCTGCTTCCGCAACACCCTTTGCCTGAATGGCTGCTGCTTCGGCTTCACCTACCGCACGAATACCTTCGGCTTCCTGCTCTTTGGCAAAGCGGTCTGCTTCCGCCTGCGCTTTTCTTGCTTCTGCCTGACGCTGTGCCTCAAACTGTTTTGCCTCGGCTTCTTTCTGTCTCTGATAGAGTGCCGCATCGGCTTTCTGCTGTGCTGCATATTTATCTGCTTCCGCCTGTTTCTTAACTTCTGCCTCAAGAGCCTGCTCTTTTACTGCAACCTCTTTCTGTTTTAACTCAATCTCACGTTCCTGTTTTGCAATATCTGCATTGGCAGTTGTTACCTCAATGGTCTTACGCTGTTCCTCTTTCTGAATCTCATAAGCTGCATCTGCCATAGCTTTTTTCGTATCTGCTTCCTGCTGTAACTCTGAACGTTTGATTGCAAGTTCATTCTGTTTCTTTGCAATCTCTGTCTGAGCCGCAACTGCTGCATCATTGGATTCTTTGTCTGCTGCTGCCTGCGCAACTTTGATATCTCTTTCACTTTCTGCTCTGGCAATTGCTGCTGCCTTTTTAATTTTTACGATATTATCAATACCCAGGTTCTCGATAACTTCATTTCCATCTACGAAGTTCTGTACGTTAAAGCTGATAATATCCAGTCCCATAGCTGCAAGGTCAGGTTCCGCATTCTCTTTTACAAGGGTTGCAAACTTCTGTCGGTCAGAAACCATTTCTTCCAGCTTCATCTTACCTACGATCTCACGCACATTACCTTCGAGAACTTCTCTTGCCACGCCTGCTATGTATTCTGTATTTTTATTCAGGAAGTTTTCTGCTGCAAGTCTTAATTTTTCAGATTCATTACTGATTTTAACGTTAACCGTTGCGTCTACATTAATATTAATGTAATCTGCTGTCGGCACTGCATTGCTGGTTTTGACATCAATTGGGATCAGTCGAAGATTCAACTTATCAAGACGTTCAAAAAACGGAATGCGGATGGCTGCTTTTCCGATTACGATTTTTGATTTTTTCTTAATACCGGAAATAATAAATGCCATATCCGGTGGTGCCTTCACATAGCCGACGGCTAAAAAAATGACAATGATTGCAATCACCACAATTGCGATAATTGCAGAAGCTGGAATCAATTCTAACATTTTAATCCTCCTTGTTTGCGAAGCAACTCCCATTTTACAAAGTAAAATTTGTTCCCCTGAACGAGGAGAGGATTTAGCCTCCTTGTTTTAACATTTGTATGATGTTTTTTATTATAAATGACTTAATGTTAGAATCCTATACCTTTAACCTTAAAGATTTCTTAATTTTTCATCCTATCACAGATACCCATATTTTTTCCGTTTTGTCCACTGATAATAAACCGACACAAAAACTGCCAGAAATTCCGCAACCGGAATTGCGAGCCAGACACCGGTAAGTCCAAGAATATTTGGCAGAATCATCAGTGACAGGATAATAAATACACACGTTCTGCCAAACGAAATAATGGCTGACGTTTTTCCATCGGATAAGGCTGTAAACAACGAAGACGAAAAAATATTAAATCCGCTGAACAAAAACGACAATGCAAAAATACGCAGCCCCTCAGATGCCATGACATAAGTTTCCCCGCGGTCTGGAACAAAAATGGATGCAATGCCATCCGAGAGAAGCCATGAGAAGAAGGCAATAACTACCGAGGATGCAATCACAAAGCAATTACATATTTTGTAAAGACTTTTCAACTGGTCACGGTTTTTCGCTCCATACTGAAAACCGATGACAGGCGCAACACCGATGGAGAATCCAAGGTAGAGCGAGTTAAACAGAAACTGAGCATACAAAATAATTGTGATGGCAGCAACTCCGTTTTCTCCTGCAATGCGCATTAAAATAATGTTGAATAAATACGTGATGATCGCATTTGCCAGATTGCTGACCATCTCTGAAGAACCATTAAAACAAGACTGTTTTAAGGTTGCCCCATGAAAATGGAACGGCACAAAATGCAATTCACCCTTGAAAAAGAAAAAGTATACGGTTCCTACAACGGCAGGAATCATCTGTCCAATTCCGGTTGCAATCGCAGCTCCTTCAATTTCCATACCGCAGACCGCAAGAAAAAAATAATCAAAAAAAGCATTCGCAAGCCCGGCGATCACAGTAAGCACCAGACCAAGACGCGGTTTTCCTGCTGTGACAAAAAAGGACTGGTACAACGACTGTAACATACATGCCGGAGCAAACAATACAAGATAGATCAGATAGGCATTACAGTAATCTAAAATACGTTCACTGGAACCTAAAAACAGACTGATCTGATTATGAAAAAGTAATGTGGCGATCATCAAAAGTACACTGAGCGCCACTCCGACTGCAGTGAGAAACGAGAAGTCCTCCATGGCCTCTTCTTTTTTCCCCTCCCCAAGTTTTTTACTGACAACGGCACTTCCTCCTGTCGCAAACATGATTCCGACTGCCAGTAAAAGATTGAAAACCGGATATACAATATTTGCCGCAGAGAGTGCCTCACTGCCAAGATATCTTGAAATAAAAATTCCATCCACAATCGTATAACACGACATAAACATCATCATAACCATGGATGGTAATGCAAATTTTAACAATGAAATCGGTGTAAATTTCTGACTGATTGACTGTGACATACAAAATCCTTTCGTAAAATTCTATTCATATTAAGTAATCTTAATCTGTATCATTATGGTACGCATCCAAATAATCATTGGCATTTCAGCGCACAAATGCTATCATAAACTATATGGTAACAATATAGTCAAGTGCAAATTTTAAAACGTTTCCATCCTCAATGACACAGTACTTTTTAAGCTTTATCATTGTTAATCTGGACATAAGGAGATACCGTATGGATCACAACAAATACATGACTACAGGCGAGTTTGCAAGGCGCATGGGTGTGACAAAAAATACCTTGTTTCATTATGATAATATCGGTTTATTTTTACCGGAAATTGTGGATACCAACGATTACCGCTATTATTCCATTTACCAGATGGAAGTATTTGACACAATTATCATTTTGAAAGAGATGGGCATGCCGTTAAATGAAATCAAAGAATTTATGGATCATCGAAGCCCGGAAAGCCTGATGGAACTTTTTGAAAAAGAGGATAAAAAAATCACAGAACAGATCAAACGATTAAAATACCAGCAACAGTTTATCCGTGGCAGAAAAGAAAAAATGAAGGGAATCTGGAGCATTGACTTTGAGCACGTTTTCCGAAAGCAATTTCCGAACCGCTACTATATTTATGAGGAAATCCGAGATGAAACGGATGCAGGAATCCTGAAAAAGACGAATGAATTTATCACTGAATTCGAGCGCAGAAATTATCAGATGGATTATGAGATCGGCTATATCCAGAATGAGAACGATATTCTGTCCGGTGTTTATGACAATTACACAAATGCGGTCATCCTTCCATTTAAAAAGCCAAAAGGTATGGACTATCAGATACTCAAAGCCGGTGAATATCTGACGGGCTACCATAAAGGCCATTGGAATACGATCGGGGCCGCGTATGAACGACTGCTGGAATATGCCAGATGTAGGCAGATAAAAATAGATCACATTTTTTTAGAAACATATGCCGTCAATAATCTGATGGCAGAATCGATTGAAGATTATGTGACGGAAATTGGTGTCAGAATCATTTCTTAAATGTAAAAGCAGGGCATCCCCTGCTTTTATTAATCCTTATATAAGATCTTCTCTAATTCTGCTGTCGTCTTAAGATAGTAATCACAGTATTTTTGCATATACTCCCGCACGACCGGAATCTGGTTATCCGACCAGCCAGCACAGGCAAACGGAACGCCACACGCTTTTGCCATGTCATAGCCGGGTTTTAAATCATCCACCATGAGAAGTTCCTCCGGCTTTAAATTCAGAATACGCATGGTTTCCTGCAATGCATAGGGATGCGGCTTTCTTTTCCCCTCCGGACATGCCCAGTCGAAAATAAGTTCCGGCGTCGGCAGTCCTGCCGCCTCGTAATCTCTCAAAATCGTCTTTCGCATGGAATGGGAAGACACACAGATTTTGCCACCATTTTCCATGTAAGTATGCAGTATCTCCGGCAAACCCTCATAGACAGCCGGGATTGTCACTGCCGCCGCACGTTCCCACTCTGCCTCCTGATACCTGATCTCCTCCGGCGTATAGTGCAAAATGTCCGCGCACATCTCATAAAATCCCGGATCAAAATTATACTCCACAAACTGTTCATAGCTCATAGTCGTGCCACGCAGATCTTTCAGTGACCGCAAAAATGCCGGGAAATTAATCTCCGGTGTACTTTTTACAACCGTGTCATCGTGATCTAACACAAGGCATCTGACTCTTAGTTCTCGTTGCTTCTTCTCAGACATTTTTAATCGTTCCTTTTCAATGATTTCTGAGTTTTCCCGCCAGATAGAGCAGTACATCTTTACGTGTGACAATTCCAATAAAAATGCCATTGTCATCTACTACAGGAACAAAGTTCTGGTTCGTGATCTTCTCAAATAAATCTTCCATGGATTCCGAGATTTTTACTGCCTCGTTGTCTCTTCGCCTCTTTACATCTGTAATTCGGATTTTTTCCATGCGATGGACATCCGGAAAATCTTTTTCCTTCATCTCCCACAGCAGATCCCCCTCCGTGATCGTACCGATATATTTTCCATCAAGCGCCAGCAGTGGAATCGCACTGTAACCGTGATACTCTAACTTTTCTACGACCTGTCGTAAAGTATCATCCTCCTCCACATGTGCCACCTCTTCTTTTGGTGTCAGAAAAAATAATATATTCATCTTTTGCACCCTCTCCTAAAGTGTACCCTTTGTCAAGGACACTATGACTTTTCCTTTTCAGATTTCTATTT
>OHFV01001224.1_pt1 | contig 11538 bp, 6 predicted proteins | sample 1567611 | NCBI WGS metagenome assembly OHFV01 (sample SAMEA3879532, study PRJEB24766) | human gut metagenome | biome: human-associated habitat; feature: feces | place: USA | collected 1985/1987
ACACCGGCCTGATGGACTATGTGCAGGCGGGCTGCGACCAGCTTGGCATTGAAACGGATATCTGCCAGTCCAACCACGAGGGCGATTTGATCGATGAGATCCAGTCTGCCCCCGGGCGGGTGGATGGCATCGTGCTGAACCCCGGCGGCTACGCCCATTACAGTGTAGCCATTCTGGACGCGCTGCGGCTGTGCAGCGTGCCCGCCGTAGAGGTGATGCTGGACGCCCCGGACGAGCGCGAGCCCTTCCGCAAAACGGACGTGGTGTCCTTTGGCTGTCAGGGGCATTTTATCGGCGAAGGCCCGCAGGGCTACCTGCACGCCTGCATCTGGCTGGCCCAGCTGCTGCGCACCGACGGCTCCACTAAGGCGCATATCGTGATGTAAAACAAACAGGAAAGGAACGACCTCCCATGATCATCTCCACCAAAAAAGGCACTCCCAAAGAGGAGCTGGAAAAGATCGTCGACAAATTCGAAAAGCAGGGTCTGAACGTGACCCTGATCACCGGCAAGGATTACAATGTGTTCGGTCTGGTGGGCGATACCACCAAGATCGATGAGCGCGACGTGCTGGCCAACCCCTGGATCGACAATGTCACCCGCGTGTCCGCTCCCTATAAGCGGGCCAACCGCCTGTTCCACCCCGCCGATTCCATCATCGACTGCGGCGGCGTGAAGATCGGCAGGGGCGAGAAGATCGCCGTGATGGCAGGCCCCTGCAGCATTGAGGGCGAGGAGCAGGCACTGCGCATTGCCAACGGCGTAAAGGCGGGCGGTGCAAGCCTGTTCCGCGGCGGCGCTTATAAGCCCCGCACCTCTCCCTACTCCTTCCAGGGTCTGGAGACCGAGGGCATCCTCGATATGGTCAAGGCACGGGAGGCCACCGGAATGCCCATCGTGTCCGAGCTGATGAGCGAGGACCGGATCCCGGAGTTTGAGGAATATGTGGACGTGGTACAGATCGGTGCCCGCAACATGCAGAATTTCCAGCTGCTCAAGGCCGTGGGTAAGATGCACAAGCCTGTTCTGCTCAAGCGCGGCCTGTGCAACACCATCGAGGAGTGGATCATGTCCGCAGAGTATATCATGGCCGGCGGCAACGAGCAGGTCATTCTCTGCGAGCGGGGCATCCGCACCTTTGAGAAGTACACCCGCAACACCCTCGACCTCTCCGCTGTGCCTATCATCCACGAAAAGACCCATCTGCCCATCATCGTGGACCCCAGCCACGCCACCGGCAAGGCCAATCTGGTTGAGCCGATGATGATCGCCGCTGTGGCCGCCGGTGCCGACGGTCTGGAGGTGGAAGTCCACTATGATCCCCGCCACGCATGGAGCGATGGCGCACAGTGCCTGACCCCGGATGCCTTTGCACAGGCCATGGCAAAGTGCCGTCAGGTCGCATGGGCCATTGGCCGGGATATGTAAGATGGATGTGGTGGTAAAACGCGCCCGCGCAGTGGCGGGCAGGATCGCCGTGCCGCCCAGCAAAAGCATGGCTCACCGGGCGGTGCTCTGCGCGGCGCTGGCAAAGGGAACCTCCCATCTCCATCATCTTGCTTTCAGCAAGGATATCTCCGCCACGCTGGGCGCGGCGGCCCGGCTGTGCGCCCGTGTTACCACCGGTGAAAACGACGCGGTGGTGGAGGGGCTTGGCCGCTTTCTGCCGGTTGATGCCCCCGTGGACTGCTGTGAGAGCGGCAGCACCCTGCGCTTCCTCATCCCACTGGCCGGCCTGACCGGGCAGGAAGTGACTTTTACAGGCCGTGGGCGGCTGATGGAGCGGCCCCAGTCGGTCTACAAAACGCTGTATGAGCAGCAGGGCCTGCGTTTTGAGCAGGGCGCGGACCGCCTGACTGTGGAAGGTGCCCTGACCCCGGGCGAATACGAGCTGGCGGGCAACGTGTCCAGCCAGTTCATCAGCGGGCTGCTGTTTGCCCTGCCCCTGCTGGGCGGCACCAGCGCCCTGCACCTCATCCCGCCCGTGGAGAGCCGGAGCTACATCGATATGACCCGCGCGGTGCAGCACGCCTTTGGCGTGGAGAGCCGCTGGCTGGATGAAAACACGCTGGAAATTCCCGGCGGGCAGCACTATCTTCCCTGTGATTACACCGTGGAGGGCGATTACAGCCAGGCGGCTTTTCCTGCCGTGCTGGGCGCTGTGACCGGCGGTGTGGCCATCACCGGCCTGTCTGAGGAGACCCTGCAGGGCGATGCGGCCATTCTGGAGATCCTCCGGCGGTGCGGCGCAAGATTCACCCGCACCGGGCAGGGCGTGGTGTTTGAAAAGACCCCGCTCCACGGAACGGACATCGACCTTGCCGACTGCCCCGACCTGGGCCCTGTGCTGATGGTGCTGGGCCTGCTGTGTGAGGGAACCACGGTCATCCGCAACGCCGAGCGTCTCCGCATCAAGGAGAGTGACCGCATCGAGGCCATGGAGACCGAGCTGCGGGCCTGCGGTGGGCAGCTGGAGAGCGAGGGCGGCACCATTACCATCCATGGCTGTGCCGGCGCGCTCCATGCCCCGGAGCAGCCGCTTTCCGGCCACAACGACCACCGCGTGGTGATGAGCCTTGCGGTGCTGGCGCTGGCCGCCGGGCTGGCCCTGCCCATCAGCGGGGCCGAGGCCGTTGCCAAGAGCTGGCCGGATTTTCTGGAAGCCATCAAGCCTTTGGGCGCGGAGGTGGAACATGTTGGATAAATCAAAGCGTTATCTCATTGTGGGCCTGGGCCTGCTGGGCGGCAAGTACGCCTTGGAGCTGAGCAGGGCCGGGTTCCATGTGGACGGCATCAACCGCAGCGAGGGCCATCTGCAGTATGCCCTCGACCACGGCTATATCGCCAGCGGCAAGACCCACGATTTTGAGGATCTGGTATGTCAGGCCGATCATATCATCTTTGGCTTGTACCCCACGGCCCTGCTCGAGTGGTTCCGGACCTACGGCCACCTGCTGAAGGAGGGCTGCATCTTTACCGATGTGTCGGGCGTAAAGACCGGTCTGGTGGAGCCCATTCAGGCCATGTGCAGGCCGGGCGTGGAGTTCATTGCCAGCCACCCCATGGCGGGCCGTGAGACCTCCAGCGTGGAGCACGCCGCCGAGGTGAATTTTGCCCCGGCCAACTTCATTGTGACCCCCACGGAAAAGAACACCCCGGAGGCCATTCAGTGGGCCAGGGAGCTGGCCGAAGTGCTGGGCTTCAAGCATATCTGCACCCTGACCGTGCAGGAGCATGACAGGATGATCGGCTATGTCAGCCAGCTCTGCCATGCCATCGCCGTCAGCCTGATGTGCGCCAACGACAATACCTCGCTGTGCGAGTACACCGGCGATTCCTTCCGGGACCTGACCCGCATTGCACGCATCAACGATAAGATGTGGGCGGAGCTGTTCCTCTGGAACAAGGAAAACCTCATCTCCGAGATCGACCAGTTCAGCGGGGCGCTGAACGAGATGCGCAACGCCCTTGTGGCCGATGACCGGGAAAAGCTGGAGGAGATGTTCCGCCTGTCCACCCAGCGCCGCGCGGCGTTTGATAAGAAAGCGCCGTAACCTTTTCAGCACACAGCACTGCTGTTTTTTCTGGCTCCCCTGCTGGGGAGCTGGAATCGAGACTGAGAGGTTTGGCACAACACGAAAAAATGAGGTGTACCGAATGCCCAAACAGGAAGGCCAGAAATCCAAGCTGCTGGCGCTATTGCGCATTTTTGAGCAGCAGACCGATGAAAACCACCTGCTGAACGTGCCGCAGCTGGTGGAGCTGCTGGAGGCGCAGGGCATCCGCTGTGAGCGCAAGAGCGTGTACAGCGATATTGAGGCACTGGGTGCGCTGGGCTATGACATCAAGCTGCGCCGGGGCCGGGGCGGCGGGTATTTCCTTGCCAGCCGCACCTTTGATCTGGCGGAGCTCAAGCTGCTGGTGGATGCCGTGCAGGCAAGCCGGGTGGTATCCGGCACCACGAGCAGGCGGCTGATCCACAAGCTGGAAAAGCTCTGCTCCAACTACGAGGGCAGCCAGCTGCAGCGTCAGGTCTATGTGGAGGGCCGTCCCAAGACCGACAGCAAGAGCCTGCTGTACAGCATTGATGCCCTGCACGAGGCCATCAACAACGGTAAAATGGTGGAGTTCCTCTACAGAAAAGCCGACAGCCGCGAGAAAGAGAAAAGGACCGTCAGCCCGTGGCAGTTGGCCTGGGAGAACGGGTGTTACTACCTCATTGCCTTTGCCGATGAAAAGGGTATCCGCCATTACCGGGTGGACAAGATGAGCGGGGTCAGGGTGCTGGATGCGCCCCGGCGGGGTCAGGAGCAGTTTGCGGATCTTGACCTGCCTGCCTATCTGCGCAAGCACTTTGGAATGTACGGCGGGCCGGAGCATCGCGTTACCCTGCGGTGCACCGCGGATCTGGAAGGTGCCATGCGGGAGCGCTTTGGCGCAACGCCCGTGTTCCTGCCCGAGGAGAATGGCTGCTTCCATTTCGATGTCCCCATCTGCGTCAGTGACCAGTTCTATGGCTGGGTCTGCGGCTTTGGCGGCAAGATAGAAGTGGTTGCCCCGCCCGAAGTGCGGCAGGGAATGCGGGAGATGACCGCCCGGCTGGCAGAACAGCATCAATAACAAAAAAGGACTGCGAAAGCAGTCCTTTTTTGCGTGTTTACGGTTCTTTCAATTCCAGATCACTGGGCAGGATCAGATCCAGGGCAGCGGCGGGCTCGGCCACAAGGCGGCGGCTCTGGTGGAAGATGGCCTTTTCCAGTGTGTTCCGGGCAAGGCGGCCATTGCCGGCGGTGCGGGCATCGGCTGTCTGCCAGCGGGCATAATAGCCCAGCAGGGGTTCGGTACAGGCTTCGGCCAGGGTGTAGCCCTTGTTTTTGGCAAGGACCTGGGTGATCTGCAGCAGCTCCACGGCGGTGTAGTCCGGGAACTCGATCCGGTTGGGAAAACGGCTGGCAAGGCCGCTGTTGGCGGTGAGGAAGGTCTCCATCTCCCTGGTGTAACCTGCCAGAATGACCACCAGCTCATCCCGATGATCCTCCATCCCCTTCACCAGCGTGTCGATGGCTTCCAGCCCGAAGCTGTCCTGTTCGCCGCGGTAAAGGCTGTATGCCTCGTCAATGAAGAGCACGCCGCCCAGGGCGCTCTCGATGACGCTGTTGGTCAGGGGGGCGGTGTGGCCGGTGTAGCGGCCCACCAGATCGGCACGGGTCACCTCCACCAACTGGCCGCCCTTGAGGGCACCGATGGCTTTCAGGTATTTCGCCACCAGCCGGGCAATGGTGGTCTTGCCGGTGCCGGGGTTGCCCGTGAAGATCATGTGCATCGAAAGGCTGGCAGTCTTGAGCCCGGCGGCGGCCCGGCGCTGCTGCACCTGCAGGTTGTCGGCCAGACCGAACACATATTCCTTGACCGGGGCAAGGCCCACCAGCTCGTTGATCTCGGCGCGGATGGCATCCAGCGCGCCGGTGTAGGCGGCGGGCAGCAGGTCGAACAGGGCCTGGTCTGCGCCGTCGTTCAGGCGGAACAGCACCCCTTCCGGCCCGGCGGTCAGGGTCACGGTGCCGGTAAGGGTTTCATCGGTCCGCAGGCAGTATTCGCTCAGGGCGCGGAAGATGCGGTCAGTGCACGCGGAAAGGCCTGCCGCACCCTTCTGTGCGGTGCACTGAGCTGCGACATAGTCCCGCACGTCGGCCCCGGCGGAAAGGGTCAGCCCCAGCCGGGTGCGGATCTTCTGGGCCAGCCCGTTGAGCTGCTGTGCGGCAAGGGCGGCCAGATCCTCCCGGGTGTAGGAGGCCGTCTCGCAGACATCCCCCAGTGCCGACACCAGCGCCGCACCGAATTTGTCAGCCAGTGCCTCCCGGCCCTTGTGGGAGTAGAAGATGAGGTATTTGCCGCAGGGGTCGATACGGCTGACGGCTCCCGGGGCCAGCGCCGTGCCTGCATCCACAAGGATGCCCTCTTTGTTCACGAGATACCGGCTGGACAGGGGGGCGCTGCCCTTGACGGCCAGATCAGACAGGGTCTTCAGAAAGCCGGGATAACAGCTCTCGTAGTGCTCAAAGGCAAGGATCTCCCCGGGTGCGTGCAGGGCGGCGTAGAGGTCCTGCAGGAAGAGCTTCTCGGCTCCGGAATTGGGGTAAAGGGCCAGATCCAGCGTGGCGATCCTGTCGCTCTGCAAAAGACCCCGGGCCGCCATGCAGCGGGCGGTTTCTTCCAGTGCAAAATGCCTGCCTGTGCCTGCCCCGCCTGTGAGCAGAATGACGTTGCGGGCAGCGGGGGCTTCGGTGCCAAGCACAAAGGGGCGGCGCATGGCCCGCACCACGCTGTCCACAAAAGCATCCTGCCCGAGGACGGTCTTTTTTACCTCGGCGGCAAGGCCTTCAAAGCTGCCCAGGTGCTCCGGCTTCACGTCGGTGGTGCCCCTGGCCAGCAGGCCTTCGTCCTCCATGTCCCGCAGCATCTGGCGGCTGCTTTCCAGCGCGGCGGCGGTGGCATCGCTCTGGGTCCTGAGCTGGGCGTTCTGCTGCTTCAACAGCTCGTCCAGCCGTTTCTGCTGTTCCAGAAGCGCCGCGTTCAGGTCAGGCAGGGCGGCGCTGCCGCCTGTTTTGGGTGCAGAAGTGCCGGGGGCGGCCTTGAATCTGCCCCCCGGGCCGAACACGCCGTTCATCAGACTTTCCCAATCATCGGTGTATGCCATAAAACTTCCCTCCGTGCAGTGCTTTTTCTTTCAGTATAGTGGAGTCTGGTACGTTTTGCAAGGAAAGGGTTGAAATAAAGGACAAAGTTCGTTACACTATTGTCAAATGAAAGGATGAATTGCCATGGAGCCAAGAACACCTGCTGAATGGAAGACGCTGTTTGAGAGCGAAGCCTTTGCCCGCCAGACGGAATACTACGGCCCGCTGGGGGTGGAGTATACCCCCGCCGGGACACACCTGCGCCTGTGGGCTCCCACGGCAAAACAGGCAGCAGTGAACCTGTACCGCCGGGGCACCGGCGGGGCCTGTGTGGGCACCCTGCCCCTGCAGCAGCAGGACAAGGGCGTGTGGAGCATCTATCTGCCTGGCGACCAGCACGGAAAATACTACGATTTCACCCTTACCACCCCGTTTGGCACCTGCAATGCAGCGGACCCCTACGCCCGCGCGGCTGGGGTGAACGGGGTGCGCAGCATGATCTTTGACCCGGCCCGGGTAGACCCGCAGGGCTGGGAGCGGGATGTGCGGCCGGTGATCCCACCGGCCCGCCGCAGTGTGTGGGAGGTCAGCGTCCGGGATTTCTCGCAAGACCCGGCCAGCGGTGTGCACACAGCCTGGCGGGGCAAATTTCTGGCCTTTACCCAGCAGGGCACGACCCTGAGCAGCGACGGCATCCACCCTACCTGCCTGAATTACCTCAAACGGCTGGGGGTGAGCTATGTTCAGCTCATGCCAATCTTCGATTTTGGCAGCGTGGATGAGAGCCGCCCCCTGACCCGGCAGTATAACTGGGGCTACGACCCCACCAACTTCAATGTGCCCGATGGCAGCTACTCCACCGACCCCACCCGGGGTGAGGTGCGGGTGCGGGAGTGCAAGCAGATGATCGCGGCCCTCCATGCGGCGGGCATCGGCGTTGTAATGGACGTGGTGTATAACCACATGTATCGTTCCGATAATGTGCTGAACCGGGTGGTGCCCCTCTACTACTTCCGCCAGAACGACGACGGCTCCCTCTCCAACGGCAGCGGCTGCGGCAACGAGTTTGCCTCCGAGCGGCCCATGGCCCGGCGCTATCTCATTGATTCGGTGCTCTACTGGGCACGGGAATATCACATCGACGGCTTCCGGTTTGACCTGATGGGCCTGTATGACGTGGAGACCATGAACCTCCTCCGGGCTGAACTGGACAAACTGCCCGGCGGGCGGGATATCCTGATGTACGGTGAGCCGTGGCAGGGCGGCTGCAGCGCCCTGCACCGGTACGAGGCCAACAAGAACAACCTGAACATGCTGAACGAGCGCATCGGCATCTTTTGCGACAACACCCGGGATGCCATCAAGGGCGGCCGCTTCGATGCCCGGGAGCCGGGCTTTGTGGAGGGCAAGCCCGGGAGTTTCTGGGATATCGGTGCTTCGGTGGCGGCGTGGTGCCGCAGTGAGAAGCTGCCGCCTCACGCCCCGGGGCAGATCATCAGCTACGTTTCGGCCCACGACAACTTCACCCTGTGGGATAAGCTCCTGATGGTGCGCTACGCCCGCCCGGAGTTTGCCGCTGTGGACAAGACCGCGCTGGCCCAGAACCGGCTGGCAGCGGGCATCTACCTGACCAGCATGGGCCTGCCTTTCTGGCAGGCGGGCGAGGAGTTTGCCCGAACCAAGAAGGGGCAGGGCAACAGCTACCGCTCCAGCCCGGCCCTCAACCGGCTGGACTGGCACCGGGCCGAACAGTTCCACAGCCTTGTGGATTACTACCGCGGGCTCATTGGTCTGCGGGCGGCGTTCCCCCGGCTGGGCGCGCTGGACAAGGTCAGCCCTGCCACCATCGAGTTCTTCCCGCTGGAACAGCCTCTTGTGGGCTGGCGGCTCCCTGCCCAGTGGGGCGACGGCGCGGCATGGAGCGCCCTGTGCGTCTACTATAACCCCACCGAGACGACGCAGGTCGTCACCCTGCCCGGCGGCAGCTGGAAGCTGCTGAGCGACGGCATCTCCTCCAGCCTGTGGCGGGGCAGCAGCCGCATCTGCACCGGCCAGACCGTCCTCCTGCCCCTGAGCGCCACCGTGTTCGGGCAGGTGTAAAAATACGGTCTGCCGTTGCTTGACAACCTGCAATTGAAAATCCCCTGACCAGTTCACGCCGGTCAGGGGATCTTTGATTTATGGATCAGGAAAAAGATTGGGGAAAATCAGGAGTTTTTCTGTGCCTGCTGGGTCTGGGCATTCTTCTCGCCCAGAGTCAGGCTGACAGTCTGCATCTGGCCTTCCCGGGCCACGGTGATGGAAAGGGTATCACCGGCGGCATGCTGCTGGATCAGGGTGCCAAGGTCGTCCTTCTGGGCGATCTCAGTGCCGTCGATGCTTACGATGCGGTCACCGGTCTTCAGACCGGCCTTGTCGGCGGGGCCGCCCTGCACAACATCCACAACGTAAACGCCGTAGGCAGTGACGTTGAGCTGTGCGGCGGTCTGGGCATCGGTCACAGCCAGATAGGTGATGCCCATGTAGGGGCGGCCGGAGACATAGCCATTCTCCAGCAGATCTTGTGCCACCTTGATGGCATCGTTGATGGGGATGGCGAAGCCCAGACCCTCCGCATCGCTGGAGGAAGACTTTGCGTTGACCAGACCGATGAGCTCACCGTTCATGTTGAACAGGCCGCCGCCGGAGTTGCCGGGACTGACAGAGGCATCCATCTGGATCAGGGACATGGTGTTGGTGGAGCTGGTGCCCTGAATGGTCACGCTGCGGTTCAGGGCGCTGACGATGCCGCTGGTCACGGTGCCGCCCAGCTCACCCAGCGGGTTGCCCACGGCCAGCACGCTCTCGCCCACGGCAAGGCTGTCGCTGTTGCCAACGGTGGCGGGGGTCAGGTCAGTGGCATCGATCTTGAGGACAGCCACGTCGCTGGTGTCATCCTCGCCTACCACGGTGGCGGGGTAATCGGTATCGCCGATGGTTACGGTGATGTTAGATGCGCCGGACACAACGTGTGCACAGGTCAGGATATAGCCGTCGGAGCTGATCACGACACCGCTGCCTGCGCCGCTCTCCACCTGGCTCTGGCCGTACCAGGACCACTGGGAGTAGACCACCTGCTCGGTGGTGATGACCACAACGCTGGGGCTGACCATCTCAGAGACCTGAGCGGTGGTCATGCCGGAAGCGGTGTTCACTGCGGAGGCAGAGCCGGAATCACTGCTGGACGTGGAGGAAGGTGCCACCTGCTGGATGACCACCTTGCCGCCTGTGTTGCCCACCTGGGCTCCCACAAAGCCGCCGACAAAACCCATGGCTGCGGCCAGCACCAGAGCAACTGCACTGCGGGCGATATTGCTGTTTTTCCGGCGGCGCTTTTTGGGAGGCTGCTTGGGGCTTCCCTGTGCGGCCTGATACCGGGGGCCTTCCGGAGGCGGCACTGCGCCGCCATCGCTGCCGCTGTTCGGCTCGGCCTGGGGGGCAGCCTGTGCGGCCTCGCCGTAGGTGCCTGCCGTGTTGGCGGTGTTCATGCCGGAGGAGCCAACGTTGGGGTAGCCGGTCTCGCCGGTCTGGCTATGTTCAGAGGAATAATCGTATTCCCACTTGTTCTCGTTATCCATACTGGTTACTTCCTTTCTCAAAGGGAATGGTTCGGAGGGGGCGCTTCTGCCGCACCTCCTTGGAACTGTTTCTATTGTATCCGGTAATTGTGAAAAGGAATCGCTGACCGGGTGAAGAATATGTGAAATAAGGTCGCAGCGGGAAGCCTTGACAGCGGCGCGGGGGCTTGGTATTTTAAGAACGACCCTCTCAGTCATCGCTGCGCGATGCCAGCTCCCCCGAGAGGGGGAGCTTTTCAGCAGCTGCCGGTGCCAGCTCTCCTGAAGGGAGAGCTGGCACGAAAGTGTCTGAGAGGGTTTTCGTCTTTTCTTTATGATTCCTCCACCGGTTCCAGCTTCAGGCCGAACAGCTTTTCCGAGAGGGACGGCAGCTGTTGCTGCAAGGCGCGGACATAGGCCATTACTGCCGGATCCTCGCGCTTTTGCCCCAGCACAACGCCGAAGCGGTGTCCCCTGCCCCAGTCCAGTACCCGCACAAAACTGAGGTCCGGCCTGCGGTAATAGACCGCCGGGACCATCTTGAGTGCCGGGTCGCCGTAGGCCGCACTGCGGATACCGCCCACCGGCGTAAACTCCACCCCTCGGTCCATTCCCTCCTGCAGCAGGCTTGTTTCGTAGACAGTCTGGTACATCTCCTTGATGGGTAGCCAGCGATATTGCAATGCCTGTTCCAAGGTCAATCTGCCCACCGGCATATCAGCGGGCGGGTGGATGGGGATGCAAAGTTCTGGCATATAGAACAGCGGCACAAAGGTAAGCCCCTGCGCGTAGAACTCTGCACTTTCCAGCTGGAAGGAAAGATCCATCTCCCCTTTTTTCAGGCTGCGCCAGACCTCGCTGCGGTTGGCACACCACCCCAGAATGGAGGTATACTGCAGGCACAAGTCACTTGTCAGGGAAAACAAGTCGTATGCGAACATCCGCATTGCCTCATGGCAGCCTGCAATCACCAGATGCCGTTCCGGCGGTTTTTCCTGCTGTTGCACCGCGCGGGCGTGGCGCAACGCCTGCTGATACAGAGCCACCAGCTGCTTTGCCTTGGGGTAAAAATCCTGTCCCGCCGGGGTCAGCACCACCCGGCGGGGCACGTGCTGGAACAGCTCGAACTGCAGCTGCCCTTCCAGCGTGCGGATCTGCTGCGAAAGTGCCGACTGGGAAAGATACAGTGCCTCTGCCGCCGCAGAAAAGCTGTTCAGTTCCACGATCTTTACAAAGCCTTCCAGTGCGCTCTCGTTCATGCTTT
>OHFV01001226.1_pt1 | contig 11530 bp, 7 predicted proteins | sample 1567611 | NCBI WGS metagenome assembly OHFV01 (sample SAMEA3879532, study PRJEB24766) | human gut metagenome | biome: human-associated habitat; feature: feces | place: USA | collected 1985/1987
TGCCGCAGACTGTAATAATCTTCCGTTTAAAAGACCTTGACCGACCTTAGGAAACAGCTTATTCTTCCCTTTGTCCTCAATCTGCACAAAGCAGATATTTCACTGATATTAAAAGAATTATGTGAAAGGCATTTCCTTTCTTCTACAGGCAACGGCAGAGGAACAAAGTATCACCTATATGCTTCAAACATAAGTAATGTTGCAAGTAATAGTACCAAACAAAGATTAAGTCAAGACGAGCTATATAATTTGATTTGCAATAACTGCAAAGACTATCCTTCATTGGAAGAATTAGCTCAAAGAGTCAATAAGAACAGCAAATATCTGCAAAATCATATACTAAAAGATATGATTAGCAATAATCTAAATAGAAAGACTATATCCCGAAAGCCCCGGACATCCCAACCAAAAATACAGAAAGAAATAGTCTCATATTCCATTTACTTCACTAAAAATCATTACCTTTGCACCTTACTATCAGAAATAACAAAAAGCACATACATAATATGGAAAAGAAATTCAAAAGAACCACCGTCACCTCGGCACTGCCTTATGCCAACGGTCCGGTGCACATTGGCCATTTGGCAGGTGTATATGTTCCTGCAGATATCTATGTACGCTATCTTCGCCTGAAAAAAGAAGACGTACTGTTCATCGGAGGTTCAGATGAACATGGGGTACCCATCACCATCCGTGCCAAAAAAGAAGGAATTACCCCTCAGGATGTGGTCGACCGCTATCATACACTGATTAAAGACTCTTTTAAAGAATTCGGAATTTCTTTCGATGTTTACTCCCGTACTTCATCAAAGACACATCACGAACTGGCTTCCGAGTTTTTCAAAACGCTGTATGACAAAGGAGAATTCATCGAAAAGACATCTGAACAATATTATGATGAAGAGGCTCACCAGTTTTTGGCCGACCGATATATCACAGGTGAATGTCCCCATTGTCACGCAGAAGGTGCATACGGTGACCAATGCGAAAAGTGTGGTACTTCATTATCACCCACCGATTTGATTAATCCGAAAAGTGCCATCAGTGGCAGTAAGCCCGTGATGCGTGAAACCAAACATTGGTATTTGCCGTTGGACAAGCACGAAGGCTGGTTGCGCAAATGGATTCTGGAAGACCACAAAGAATGGCGTCCCAACGTGTACGGACAGTGCAAGAGCTGGCTGGACATGGGCTTGCAGCCGCGTGCCGTAAGCCGTGACCTGGATTGGGGTATCCCCGTTCCCGTGGAAGGAGCGGAAGGGAAAGTGCTTTATGTATGGTTTGACGCTCCTATCGGGTACATTTCAAATACCAAAGAATTACTGCCTGACAGTTGGGAAACATGGTGGAAAGACCCCGAAACACGTCTGATTCATTTCATCGGAAAAGACAATATCGTGTTCCATTGCATCGTATTTCCGGCTATGCTGAAAGCGGAAGGCAGTTACATTTTGCCCGATAATGTGCCAAGCAACGAATTCCTGAACTTGGAAGGAGATAAGATTTCCACATCCCGCAATTGGGCTGTATGGCTGCACGAATATTTACAGGACTTCCCCGGAAAGCAGGATGTGCTTCGCTATGTACTGACTGCCAATGCTCCCGAAACGAAGGACAATGACTTCACATGGAAAGACTTTCAGGCACGCAACAACAATGAGTTGGTAGCCGTGTACGGAAACTTTGTGAACCGTGCTTTGGTGCTGACTCAGAAATACTTTAACGGATGCGTTCCCGCCTGCGGAGAGTTGACAGAATATGACAAGGATACACTGAAGGAATTTGCAGATGTAAAAGCGGAAGTAGAAAAACTGCTGAATGTCTTCAAGTTCCGCGATGCTCAGAAAGAAGCAATGAATCTGGCACGTATCGGTAACAAATATCTGGCAGACACCGAACCGTGGAAACTTGCCAAGACCGATATGCCGCGCGTGGCCACTATCCTGAATATAGCATTGCAACTGGTAGCTAATCTGGCCATTGCATTCGAACCGTTCCTGCCGTTCAGCAGCGAAAAACTTCGTAAGATGTTGAATATGGATACCTTTGAATGGGAGCAGTTGGGACGTACCGACCTGTTGGCAGAAGGTCATCAACTGAATAAGGCTGAATTGCTGTTCGAGAAGATAGAAGACGAAACAATTCAGGCACAGGTAGACAAATTGTTGGCTACTAAAAAAGAGAATGAGGCTGCAAGCTATAAGGCTAATCCTATCAAACCGACTATTTCTTTTGAAGAGTTCGAGAAGTTGGATATCCGTGTAGGAACCGTACTGGAATGTGAAACAGTTCCCAAGATGAAGAAACTGCTGAAGTTCAAGATTGCCGACGGACTGGAGAACCGTACCATTGTCAGCGGTATCGCCCAGCACTACGCCCCGGAAGAACTGGTAGGAAAACAAGTGTTGTTCATTGCAAACCTGGCTCCCCGCCAATTCAAAAACGGCTTGGTAAGCGAAGGCATGATTCTAAGCGCCGAGAACTTTGACGGTTCACTGGCCGTTACCTCTCTATTAAAAGAGGTAAAACCGGGAAGTGAAGTTAAATAATCATTATAAGAAGAGATACTCTTCGTGAGGGTGTGCCAAAATGATAGGCTGATTACTTTTGGCACATCCTCATTGGTTTTCATCAGCATTGTCTTCAGACAAAGAAGCTGAAGAAGCATACCATAGGCAAAACGATAAGAACAGATTATGACAGAGCAATCTTTGAAAGACAAGACCGCAAAAGGACTTTTTTGGGGAGGACTGAGCAACGGCATGCAGCAGTTGCTCAATCTTATTTTCGGGATTGCATTAGCCCGTATCCTTGATGCCGAAGACTATGGTATGATAGGGATGCTCAGCATATTCTCACTGATTGCTTCCACCCTGCAGGAAAGCGGATTTACCGCCGCACTTGCCAATAAGAAAAATATCAGCCATGAAGACTACAATGCAGTCTTTTGGTTCAGTTTGTTTACAAGTGGGCTGCTTTACATATTATTATTTTTCTTATCCCCATACATTGCAGAGTTTTACCATACTCCGGCATTGATACCATTGGCACGGTATACTTTCCTTGGCTTTTTTATAGCCAGTCTCGGCATAGCACACAATGCCTATTTATTCCGTAATCTTAAAGTAAAACAGAAAGCTTTTATCCAACTGACCGGTCTGATACTGTCAAACATAACAGGAGTCACATTGGCTCTTTGCGGAATGGCATATTGGGGAATAGCAACACAAGGGTTGGTATACGTGACCAGCAATACCATTCTGTTTTGGCGCTATTCCGGCTGGAAACCAACGCTACATATTTCTTTCAAGCCACTGAAAAGCATGATCAACTTCAGTTGTAAGATATTAATAACCAATATATTCTCGAATATAAACAACAACATGCTGACTGTCATATTAGGTCGTTTTTACAGTCAAGAGGAAGTGGGGTATTTCAATCAAGCCAATAAATGGACATCCATGGGATATTCTACCATACTAGGTACGATAAACGGAATAGCCCAACCTGTATTGCGCAATGTGTCGGAAGATACAGAACGCCAATGCCGCGTGTTTCGCAAGATGCTCCGCTTTACAGCTTTTATATCATTCCCCGCTTTGTTCGGTCTTTCACTCATCGCTCCCGAACTCATCACAATAACCATTACAGACAAATGGAACGAAAGTGCAATCATCATGCAGATTCTTTGTATCGGAAGTGCTTTTCTTCCCATTCAGAATCTTTATTCCAACCTTGTAATCAGTAAGGGAAAATCGGATATCTTCATGTGGAATACCATTTTCCTGGGAATCATACAAATTGCAACTGCCCTGCTATGCTACCCTTATGGCATCCGAACGATGATTTTTGCCTATATCAGCATCAATATCAGTTGGCTGTTCGTGTGGCATTACTTTATATGGAAAGAGATACACCTCACTTTATGGGATGCACTAAAAGATGTCGTTCCTTTCGGAGTTATTGCAGTAAGCTGCATGGGTGCTGCCTACTTTCTCACCCGATCTATCGATAACCTCTATCTAATCTTAACAGCCAAAATTGCCATTGCAGCCGGACTATACATTATAATCATGCAATTGAGCAAGTCTGCAACTTTTAAAGAAGTCATAAACTATCTGTCAAAAAAGAAATAATATTTGACTTTCTGATAAAATCTCCTTTACTTTGTAGCAAAATAGCATTTCAACAAAGAAAAGATATGGAAACAATACCTATATTCTTTACATTCGACCGTTATTATGTACTTGCAGCCTGTGTTGCTTTCCATTCTTTGTTGACTAATGCCGCACCCGAATATCAGTATCAGCTCTACGTAGTACATACCGACCTCCAGCCTCATCATATACAACGAATAAAAAAAGTGGTCTCTCACTTCCATAATGCCAATATACAGTTTAAAAATGCTTCCCATTATGACACGGCATGGGATAAATTGCGTAATAAGTCGCATTTTTCAAAAGAGATATTCTATAAACTGACAGCTGCGGAAATGTTTCCTCAGTATGAGCGAATTCTCTTTTCTGATGTAGATGTACTCTTTACAGCCGATATATCTTCTTCCTTCTTTCTTTATCCGAATGAGAAATTTTATTATGCCGGCACACGTCCTATTCAGGAAAATACAAACTTGCCGCGTTATGCTAAAGAATTTACACAGGAAGAAATCCGGTTGATATCTGATTATGAAATATCGGCCGGCTATATGCTTATAAACCTGAAATGCATACGTGAGGACAACAAGCAAATAGAACTGACACAGTTTTTCCATAACAATTTAAACCGCCTGATACTGCCTGAACAAGACTGCATTGCATTATGCTGTGCTCCATATCTTCGTTTCATGCCTTACAAATATGTAGTTTGTGCGTTTCAATTCCATGAAGACCCGCAAAGGGTGAAATTCAACCCCAATAATGCCTCCTTTCAAGACAAACAAGTTGCCATAAAAGCTTACAACGAGATGCGTGAACAAGTGGTACAATTGCATTACCCGGGAAGAGAAAAGCCATGGAACTCACCTTTCGTATACAAATACAAAGAATGGCTGACCGGTTGTCACCAAGCCAACCAACTTGGTTACTATCTGCTCATGCAGCCCTTATTCTTTACACAAAGACTGAAAAAATACAGCTTATCCCGCTTTATCAGAAAAATAAAAAAGAAATACCATGGTTAATATTCTGCATCGTATTCCGCTCATACGCCATTATGCACGGAAATGGGAGTTTGCCTGTTTTCAGAAAAAATGGCGAAAGCAAAACCGCCATAATCGCACTGTTGCCATGAACCGTTTTCCCATAAAATCTGTGCAAGTAGGAAAAGACACGTATGGCGAACTGCATATTTTAAGTTATTTGCCCGAAACAGAATTCCTGCAAATAGGAAATTATGTGTCCATTGCTCCCGATGTTCACTTCATTTTGAGTGGAAACCATCAGACAGAAACGCTTTTCACTTACCCTATTCAATCATTGTTAACCAATGGGCACTGTCCGAAAGACAGTGTGAGCAAAGGGGCCGTTATAATAGAAGATGAAGTTTGGATTGGTTATGGCGCCCTCATCTTATCGGGAGTAACCATCGGGAAAGGAAGCATTATAGCCGCCGGTTCAGTAGTCACCCGTGATGTACCTCCTTATGCCATTGTAGGAGGAAATCCGGCCAAGATAATCCGCTATCGTTTACCCCGGGAAGTGATAGAGCTTGTAAAAGATACATATCTGAAAGATATTTCACACGATATATTAAAAAAGAACTTGAAACAACTGTATACTCCTCTGCACACTCCGGCCGAGGCGAGTCAACTGATAGAACTAATTAAAAATGGAAAAGAATAAATATAAAGTACGGGTCATTGCATTTTACCTGCCACAGTTCCATCCTACCCCCGAGAACGATAAATGGTGGGGGAAAGGATTTACGGAATGGACCAATGTGGGCAAAGCCAAACCTTTGTTTAAAGGGCATTACCAACCCAAGGTTCCGGCCGACTTAGGATATTATGATTTGAGAGTTCCCGAAACCCGCCGTGAGCAAGCAGAATTAGCACGTCAATATGGAATAGAAGGCTTCTGCTATTGGCATTACTGGTTCGGTAACGGCAGACAATTATTACAACGTCCGTTTCAAGAAGTTTTGGCTTCGGGAGAGCCTGATTTCCCCTTTTGCCTGGCATGGGCCAACCATAGCTGGGAAGATAAACAGTTTAACAAAGAGGGAGGGAACAAAATGTTAATGGAGCAATTATATCCGGGTGACGAAGATTATATCGCCCATTTCAATGCTGTCCTCCCGGCATTCAAAGATCCGCGCTATATCCGTGTAAACGGTGAGCCACTGTTTATGATTTATGCTCCCATGAAAGTGCCTGATATAGCACATTTTATCGAACTTTGGCAAAAACTGGCCGAGCCTCATGGTTTCCGCATTCATTTTGTGGGGCATACCAGTAAAACAGAGGAATTGCCTTTATTCCGCCAATGGGGGTTTAACGCCACCAATCTGGTACGTCTGTTTGATGTGTTCCAAAAGAACTATAGCCTCTTAGGACGTATCAAAACCAAATTCCAGCGCATCACCTTCCATCAGGGACAAAGAATAGACTATGAAAGAGCCGCCCGATACTTTTCAGGACCGGAAGACCAAAACACAGACTGTTACCCTACACTGATTCCCAACTGGGACCATTCTCCCCGTTCGGGACGATCCGGACATATATTAATCAATTCCACGCCGAAAAAGTTTGAGGAACATGCGGAAAGAACTTTTCGTAATGTCATACACAAACCGAAGGAAGAACGCATTGTCTTTCTGAAATCTTGGAATGAATGGGCAGAAGGAAACTACATGGAACCGGATTTAAAGTTCGGAAGAGGCTATCTGGAAGCTCTATTAAAAGCTATTAACAACGTTTTTAACTGACAGAATCATGAATAAACTCAAAATAGCATTAGTTAAGCAAGAGGTCTATCAAGATCTGTACGTTTGCCCTGTTACAGAAAAAGATCCGGGTCAAATTTTGTTCTCATCTATGGGACGTGTAGGTCCCATAGCACTAATGAGCGACCTGAATGCGGATTTCTATATTGTAAAAGAAGAGTCCAATAAAGAAACCCGGATTTATCAGAAAGTCATCCCACATATAGCTCCTTATTTGCATTTGCTTAAAACCGAAACGCTGGATAAAATACCCGGGCAAGAATTTAAAAGTCCGGGAAGTCCGTACCCGAACGGGAAATATGCTGTCAGCTGCTATACTATAGACTGGGGACAATACGATATTGTTATTTCCATCAATATAAGTCTTCCCACACAATTGATATTGAAATATCCACAAACGCTTTTCGCTTATATGATAGGCGAGGCTAATATGGCTACCGGAAAAGCCAGGTTTGGATACGATGCCACTCTCAACCAAATGGCAAGGGGCAGAATATCGCATAAATGTGGCGCTATAGATTTTCCCTATACCTTTGTTGCAAAAGATACTTTAGAGAAAATTATGCAACAATACTTAGGCAGACCTTCTGCAAGAAAAGGTATCTTTATGGAAATCAATTCAACTACAGAACGACCGGTAACACGCATACCCGACCATTTTCAACCGTTGGCGGATGCCGGATATGAAATTATCCTGCATCAACAGAAAATAGCAGATAACCTGAAAAACATTTATGACGCCAAATATTTTGTCAAAATGGGAGGTCGGAGTATCCGAGGAAACTCCGTAGCCGAAGCCGTATCACTTGGCACACTCGCTATCATGAACCGTGATGAGGTAATTCACCACGAGTTGATTATTGATGAATGCAATGTGAAAACCATGGATGAAATGATATCACTCATCAACCGACTAGAAAATGACCCCGAATTATATCGGACTTTACAGCAGAAGCAACGTCAGGTACTGCACACTTACTTTTTTGACGCACCACTTCAATCACTCATCAACTGCCTAAAAGAAAAACGAGGATTATCCAAACCAAGGACTTATAGTCGATGGAACAGATTATTTGATAACTTATATTTCCTAAAACTCAGATAATATGATGTTAGCCCCCATTCTTCTATTTGTATATAACCGTCCTGCACATGCAAAACGTGCAATAGAAGCACTGTTGCACAATACTTTGGCTGCCGAAAGCGAGCTGTTTATTTACTCGGATGCGGCCCGTAGCCCCGAAGATTGCAAATCGGTAAACGAAGTGCGCAGTTTTATCCACTCCGTCAATGGATTTAAAAAGGTACACATCATAGAACGTGAAAAGAACTATGGTTTGGCACGAAGTATTATTGACGGAGTTACCACACAAGTCAATGCATACGGACGCACCATTGTATTGGAAGATGATCTGGTAACCGCCCCTTACTTCCTGCAATTTATGAACAGCGCACTGGAAATGTATAAAGACGAGCCCCGGATAGGACATATACAAGCTTGCGACTTTACTCAGGACCCATCGTTACCGGATACTTTTCTTATTAAATGGACCGGAAGCTGGGGCTGGGCAACCTGGGATCGCGCTTGGAAATATTTCAATCCTGACGGTAAAGCACTCTTAAATGAGCTGGAAAAACGAAAGTTAACCTATACCTTTGATTTCAATGGTAAATATGGTTATACCCGTATGCTTCGCCGGCAAACGGAAGGCAAAAATAATTCATGGGCTATTCGCTGGAATGCATCTTTATTTCTAAAAGACATTCTATCGTTAAATGTAGGCAAATCACTGATACAGAACAACGGATTTGACGGAAGCGGAACAAATTGTGGGGGAGGAAATCTTTACGCCTCCAATTTATATATGAAAGAATTGCCTCTCGTTCCCATCACTCCGGTCGTTGAGAATTTACAAGCACGCCAGGCCTATGTCAACTATTATGCACGGACCAACTCATTTATGGCCAAAGCCATCCGGCGTATCAAACGAACTTTAAAAGGAGATTTCGGAGCATAAAAAGGCAAAAAGATACCAAACATTTCTTCTAAAAAACGTACCTTTGCATAAACGTTAATGCACATGAGAGTACTTATCATCAATACGTCTGAGCGAATAGGAGGAGCCGCCATTGCAGCCCACCGCCTGATGGAAGCCCTGAAGAACAATGGTATAAAAGCCAAGATGCTTGTCCGCGATAAGCAGACTGACCAAATCAGTGTGGTGCAACTGAAAAAATCGTGGTGGAAAGTATGGCAATTCATCTGGGAGCGCATCGTCATCTGGAAAGCAAACCGATTTAAAAAACATAATCTTTTTGCTGTCGACATTGCCAACACGGGTACAAACATTTCCGCACTCCCCGAGTTCAATCAGGCAGATGTGATTCATCTGCATTGGGTTAATCAAGGATTTCTATCTCTTTCTGATATTAAGAAATTAGTAAATACCGGAAAACCCATTGTGTGGACTATGCATGATTTGTGGCCTGCTACGGCTATTTGTCATTATCCGGGAGGATGTGAGAAGTATATATCGAATTGTTATCAGTGCCCGATGCTGAAACGAAATCCGTTTTTTGATTTAGCGGCTTCTGTTTTTAAGGAGAAAGGGAAAATAGGGTTATCTAAGATTACATTTGTCGGTTGTAGCCGATGGATAATGGAAGAGGCCAAAAAAGGCAATTGGTTGAGAACAGCCTGTTTTACCTCGATTCCTAACCCGATTGACGTGACAGCCTTTAAGCGTATGGAAAAGCGGGTGGCCCGTAAACGATTCGGCCTGCCGGAAGATAAGTTCCTTCTTCTTTTTGCCGCCGCTAAGCTTTCAGATACCCGGAAGGGAGCGATTTTTTTGATCGAGGCTTGCGAAAAACTAAAAGAGAAATACCAAGATCGCATAGAAATCGTGTTGATGGGAAATAGCTCGGAAGAATTGATTAGCCAGTTTCCTTTTAAGGTGAATACGCTGGGATATATATCGGATCAAGACTCTATGATTTCCGTTTATGCCTGTGCCGATATGTTCGTTATTCCTTCGTTGGAGGATAACTTACCCAATACGATTATGGAGTCGATGGCATGCGGTACGCCTTGTGTGGGATTTGAGACAGGAGGGATTCCAGAGATGATAGATCATTTGAAGAATGGGTATGTAGCTAAATATAAGGATACTGAAGATTTAGCGGAGGGAATTAAGTGGATAATAGATAGCCGGGAATCTTTACAATTAAGTGAGGCTTGCATTCGAAAGGTCCATGATTGTTATCAAGAATCGGTTGTAGCGGGGAGGTATATTGATTTGTATCGGAGTTTAACTTCGCCTTAGAATGAATTCTTTGGATATTTCATCTATATCAAGAATATAGTTACTTTTGTGAAAAATGGAAGTTACTATATAGTATAGGAAGGAATGCTATGAGATGAAAGAGTATTTATCAAATGTTTTAGAGATATTGGAAGAAAAAGGCGTTTTGAACGAATCGTATGATCTGGAGTTCAAAAGTGCGAAGGGGGGGCTTCCTCGGTCTCTTTGGGAGTCTTATTCTGCGTTTGCTAATTCCGAGGGAGGTACAATTATTCTTGGCGTTTCCGAAAAAGATAATTATTGTTATTTGGATGGTTTAGGAGAGGATGTTGTGCGCAAGTGGCTTGATGATTTTTGGAATCAGATAAACAATAAAGAAAAAGTGAGCGTTAACCTTTTGACGGCTAAGGATGTTCGTATAGAAAAGGTGAAAGATGATATTAATGTATTAATCATAAGGGTGCCTCCCGCAAGTTTTCGTTATCGTCCGGTTTATATAGGAACGGATATGTTAAAAGGAACTTATAGGCGAGATCATACTGGAGACTATAGGTGCATGCCAGAGGAAGTAAAGCGAATGTTGGCAGATTCCTTGCCTGATAAACCCGATTCTCTTGTGTTGGAACATTCGACGATAGAGGACTTGGATTTGCCAACATTAGATCAATATCGAAATATTCTTCGAAGTGTTAAACCCATGCATCCCTTTTTGACACTTGATAATCTTCCTTTTTTGCAGAGGTTGGGAGCTTGGAAAGTAAATCGAGCGACAGGAACTTATGGTTTAACTGCCGCAGGATTATTGATGTTCGGAAAAACACAATCAATACAAGAATTTTTCCCGGACTATCATGTCGATTACCAAGAGATATCCAATCAAGGGAGTCGCTGGATAGACCGTATATATCCAGATGGTACATGGGAGGCTAATCTTTTTCAATTTTTTCATAGGGTATGGCCTAAATTAAGTTTTTCTTTGCCCAAACCATTTTTATTGGAGAATGGGAGGAGACGTGATGAAGGTGCTATCCATGAAGCTTTGCGTGAGGCTTTTGCAAACAGTATTATTCATGCGGATTATAGGGGGCAGGGAGGAATTGTTATAAAGAAATATCCGGATCGATTCCTGTTCGTGAATCCGGGTTATATGTTAGTTCCTTTGGAACAGTATTATAAAGGAGGATGTAGTGTCCCGAGGAATACTACGATACAAACCATGTTCTCTTTATTAGGTTATGGTGAAAAAGCAGGGTCGGGTAGTCTTCGGATAATGTCGGCTTGGG
>OHFV01001230.1_pt1 | contig 11507 bp, 7 predicted proteins | sample 1567611 | NCBI WGS metagenome assembly OHFV01 (sample SAMEA3879532, study PRJEB24766) | human gut metagenome | biome: human-associated habitat; feature: feces | place: USA | collected 1985/1987
TCGATACCCGCCATCGAGAGGAAAGTCGGATATAAATCCATCGAGGTCATAATCTCATCGTTGATCGCCGGATTGATTTTTCCCGGCATCCAACAAATGGCCGGAACCCGGAAGCCACCTTCCCACCAAGTACCCTTGCCATCCTTCAACGGACCTGCGGAACCGCCATTCTCATGCTCCGTCAGCCAAGGGCCGTTATCGCTGGTAAAAATAACAAACGTATTCTCGTCCAAGCCATTTTCACGCAGAGCCTTCAACACTTCACCAACGCTCCAGTCTATTTCCTCAACCACATCTCCGTACAGGCCTCGTTTGCTCGTTCCCTCGAAACGGGCATTCGTGTACAATGGGATATGCGGGAAGGTATGAGCGAAATAAAGGAAGAAAGGCTCCTTTGAATGATTCTTGATGAACGATACCGCTTTCTCCGTATAGCGACGGGTTAATTCTCCCTGATCCGGTTCCGATTCGATTTGCTTACCATCCACTATCAATGGAGTCGGTGGAAAATTCCGGGCATGCGCGCCTTTATTCTGAACGGGGCTCATATCATTGGAATAAGGTATGCCGAAATAGGTATCAAAACCATGATCCGTCGGTAAATAGGGAGAGAACGCTCCTAAATGCCATTTGCCTACACAGCCGGTCGCATACCCACTTTGTTGTAAAACCTTGGCGATCGTGACCTCATCTTGTCCTAACCCAGCCTTTGAGTTAGGGAAAAGTACGGCTACCCGATCTCCATATAATCCATTTCGAACCGGCAAACGTCCGGTCATTAACGCGGCCCGACTTGGCGTAGAAACTCCGGCCCCCACATAAAACTGGGTCAGCTTCATTCCTTCACAAGCCATACGGTCTATATTCGGTGTGCGGATCGTGGGATTCCCATAGCAACTCAAATCCCCATATCCCATATCGTCACAGAATATGATTACAAAATTAGGCTTATTGGCCGCATCCGAGGCAGCGTTCAAGCTCAAGCTGTTCGATAATACCGCCGCTGTTAAAACAGACAATGATTTCAGTGTTTTCATATGCGTATCTTTTTATTTAAGTAAACGGGGAAAAGGTTCATCTATAATACCGGCAGGACGCTGGTTCCGGCCTTCATATCCCCAATCTCCCATATCACTACGAACCTGTTCGATCCATTGATTCATCTTCGTCACTACTTCGGGATGTTTATCGATGACATTGGTTGTTTCCGACAAATCATTCGCCAAATTATATAAACGAGCTTCACCGACTTCCGTATCCGGGAAGTGAGGGCCTTTGATACGTTCCTTCAAAGGTAAATGATACTTCCAGTTTCCCCAACGTACCGCCTGTAATTGTTGTTTCTGGTAATAATAGAAAGTCTCCGTGGGCGATGCCATCGATTCTCCCTCCAAGATTCCAGACACATTATGCCCATCTATCACCCGGTCGGAAGGAACCGCATAACCGCAATAATGCGCCAATGTCGGTAAGAAATCCATCGAAGTCACCAGATTATCAGTCTCCTGTCCCGCCGGTATTTTAGCGGGCCATCTCATTATACAAGGCACCCTGAACCCACCTTCATACGTCGTACCCTTTTGGCCTCTCAACGGACGGTTCGTACCACCGAAGTGTTCATCCGCACCATTATCGGAAGTAAAGATAATCAAGGTATTTTGATCCAATCCTTCCTCCTTTAAAGTCTCAAGCAAGACTCCCATCGACCAATCCAATTCCTCGGTCGCATCTCCATAGAGTCCGTTCTGAGACTTTCCCTTGAAAGCGGGAGAAGCCGCTAACGGATTATGAGTCATATTATGGCACAAGTAAATAAAGAACGGAGATTCCTTATGAGACTTTATAAACTCCACAGTCTTATTGGTATAACGAATCGTCAAGGAATCATGACCGACAGGAGCCACTATTACCTCCTCCTGTTCCATCAAGGGTAACGGACAATACGGACGATCCATATCGTTACTATAAGGAATACCATAATAGTAGTCGAAACCCTGCCGGGTAGGAAGAAATGGCAATTGATCCCCTAGATGCCATTTCCCGATACAAGCCGTCGCATATCCCTGCTCCTTCATCAACTCGGCGATCGTTATCTCACCGGGATTCAAGCCTTTATGCGAAGCTGGAAATAGCACTTGCCTCCCTTTGGACATCAAAGGTGTAGGGTCCGCATTTACATGCATGGAGACTCGCCTTGGATAACACCCTGTCAATAAAGCCGATCTGGAAGGTGTGCTCACGCTCGAACCCACATAAAAATCGGTCAGTCGTATTCCCTCTTTAGCCATCTGGTCGATATGGGGAGTACGATGCTTCGTACTCCCGTAACAACCTAAATCCCCATATCCGAAATCATCGATAAATACGATGATCACATTTGGCCTTTCCGCCGCTTGAGTAGCCACGGCCGCTCCTGAAAAGGCTAATACCGATATTATGTTAGATATAAGTTTCATTTCATTTTTCTTTTAGTTGCACATTACCAACCCGGATTCTGATCCAAATTCGGATTCAAAGAACGCTCGCTATCAGGAATCGGTAATAAATCGTAATATTCCAAATAGCCATTTGGGAACTTCGTCTCGATCACGCTACCCTCATGATCCTTAATAATCATAGGGTAAAGTTCCTTACCGATTTTCCAACGTTTTACATCTGACCAATAACGTCCTTCTAATGCTAACTCAATCCGTCTCTCATGTCTCACTTTCTCACGAGCCTCCTCACGGCTCATAGATGTCGGCAGCAAAGAGATCTTAACGTCATCCCTTTCCGTACGGATCCGGTTAAGGATAGCGATCGCATCCGCCACATTTCCATTCGTCTCAATAATCGCCTCCGCTTTTGACAATAAGACATCCGCATATCTCAGTATGATATCATTGATATAAGACTGCCCGGAAGGAGGAAGCTTTGACTCATCCTGAATCCGATATTTACGGGTACTTAAATGTTTCAACCGATTACCGGCATGATTAAACGCACCTCCCGGATACAGGTAATTAGGGAAACGATAGCCCAAGAAATAAGAACCCGGAAGTACAGCCGTGAAACCTAAACGAGGATCCCGGTTCTCATAAGGATTCTCGGGATCTACAGGAGAGCCGTCGATCGTCTCATAAGCCGCTACCAAATCATCCGTAGGGACATAACGGCTTCCACGGGTCCAACTTCCGGTACCCGTTCCGCAATACTGGTCAATATAGGAACCTTGCGAATTCTCGCCTTCAATATATTGGATATCAAACAATACTTCCTTATTGTTCTCATTAGCCGGATCAAACAAACCCTCATAACTATGGAATAGACCATATTTCTTCAACGCATCAATTTGCTCGACACAAGACAGAACCTCCTTGTATTTACCTTGGTATAAGTAGGCTCGCATTTTCATACCTAAAGCCGCCCCCTTGGTAGCACGCCCCGGCTCAGGAGCATCCACTCCCAGATTGGTGATCGCAACCTCATAATCATCCAGCGCTTGTTGCCAAGTCTCCTCCAAACTCGCCCGCTTCAAGCTACGAGCTTCTTCCGTGGAAATGTCCGTCAATATAATAGGTACCCCACCATAGGTTTCCGCTAGCACGGAATAAGCCAGTCCCCGTAGAAAATGAGTCTCACCTGAATATTTGGCTTTCGCTTCTTCCGATAAATCCACTAAATCCATACAGGCCAACAAATAGTTTGCCCGGGAGATTATCTCGTAACATCTTTTCCAACGATACGTTACGACTCCTCCGTCACTAGAGCTCAATCGCCCGGCACCCAACTTATTAAAAACCTCATCCGTTCCCCAGTTAAATGCGTTAGGGGTAGCTCCATCCGTTATGCCAAAGCCAAACAAGCCTTGATTATAAACCTCTTTTTCCCTCAATTGAGCATAGACACCATTTAAAAGGAGTTTGATATCCGATTCATTTTCCGGGAAACTCGCCGAAGTAATCTTATCCTCAGGATACAAATCCAAATAATTCTCCATACATCCCGTGAAAGAGACACATAGTATAATTGATAAGCAATATGCTAATAACTGTTTCATACTTTTAGAAATTAAGATTTATACCAAATGTAAATATTCTCGGAGTCGGGTAATAATTGGTACCCGAATCAAACGTATTTCTTTCCGGATCATATCCTTCATACCCTTTTTTCCACATAATCGTAAACAGGTTCTGGGCATTCGCATATACATACAACCGTTGCATTTTTAGCTTTGAGGTAATCCATTCAGGGAACGCATAACCTAATTGTAAGTTCTTCAATTTCAAGAAATCGATACGATGTACCCAAAATGAGGAGTCGTATCGATCCCAAGTAGAGTCATATCGAAGCATAGGGATACTAGAACCTGAATTCTCCGGTGTCCATGCGTCTCTCCAAAAGCCCGCGATTCGCATATACTCATATCCTAAGCGAGTCATTTCATTTTGAGTAAAGACATTCGCCTTTCCTAAACCCTGAAACAAGAGGCTCAGATCAAATCCCTTATAACGCAGCCCTGCAGAAATACCATAAGTGATCTTCGGAATCGTATTTCCTAATACTTGCTTATCTTGATAGTCCAATTTTCCATCATTATTTACATCCTCATACTTCAAATTACCCATGGCAGGCTTATAGCCATTATTATGCATATGCTCTACCGCTTCTTCATCCGATTGGTAAATGCCAATCGCTTTATAACCATACAACGCTTTGTAAGGATATCCCTCACGGATCAAATACAGTTGATCCGGAGAATTACCACCTTGGAACTTTGTTACTTCATTATTTATGTAAGTAAAATTAAATCCTACATTAAATCCCAATCGATCCCTACTGGCTTCCAAATTATCATAATTCGCAACCAATTCAAAACCGTTATTTTTCATCTCCCCAACATTCTCGAAAGGCGCTGTCTTATCACCTAAGATATTGGAGATTGGTAATTGAACAATAATATCGGTAGTCTTTTTATTGAAATAGTCCGCTTCAATGCTTAATTTATTATTTAAGAAGCCCAGATCCAGACCAATATCTAGAGAAGAAGTTGTTTCCCAAGTAATATCCTCATCAACCAAGGCTGTTACAGCCGCACCCGGAGCCAAGGAACCTCCATAATTATAACTTAAATTATAATTCTGATTGATAACAGTTAAATAAGGCCAATACCCCTCGATCGTCTGGTTACCCAATTGTCCCCAAGAAGCTCGCAATTTCATGTTAGAAAAAATATTCACATTCTTAATGAAGCTTTCCTCACTCAACCGCCAACCAGCTGAGAAACCGGGAAAAACACCCCATCGATTACCTCGTTTGAAACGGGAGGAGGCATCCGCACGAAGATTCATCTCGAATAAATATTTATCAGCGAAAGCATAATTTAGACGACCGAAGTAAGAAGCCATACGTAATCCTTGCATATTACCCTTGCCCTGAATGCCATTCGTTCCCGCATCCACTTGGGTTAATCCGTCTTTAGCGGGATCCGTCCTACGTGCATATACGTTCTTAATATTATAATTTTCTAATTGAGCACCCAAGATTCCCGCGACCGAATGTTTTTCCACAAACTTCTTGCTATAGTTCAAGGTCGCATGAAAGTTATTACGCATAGTAGATATTTGCTCTCTACTCATCTCCAAGCCATCCCGGTTATAATTTATGGTCATTGTCTCTATACCGGAATCCGTGTATCCATAAAGGGTCTCATTATATTTATCGACCATTTTCCAATTGCCATTAGAGGCCCAAGTGACTTGCAAATTCAAGTCCTTCGTAAAGTCAACAGTAGCGAACGCATTTAACGACATATAATCCAAAGTCGTCTTGGTAGCGCCATTGGAAGCATCAATTAACGGGTTCCTGTTATCATACAATAAAGTTCCATCCTGCGCAATCGCCTCAACCGAACCAAAACGTCCATCTCTCGTATAAGGAGCGATAAAAGGGGCTGCTCCCGATTGTATAAAGAATACACGCGATAAATCAAACGGTTCTTGAGAATTCCGGCGTATATAATTTAAACGAGCGCCAACTTTCAACCACGAATTAACCTTATATTCCAGATTAGCCCGCATACCGAATCTCTCCGCATCTGTATTCGTAATAATACCCTCTTGCTTCAAATAATTTAAGGACAAAAAAGAAGATAATTTTTCCGAACCACCTCGAATTGATAAATTATGGCCTGTAATTAGAGCATTCCGATAAACGTGTTCGTACCAATCCGTATTCGGGTATTTATAAGGATCCGTGCCATTCTTGAAATCAGAGATCAAGGACTCGGGATATAAAGGACTCTCGCCACCATTAGCCAAGGCTTGGTTTGCCATGGTCATTAACTCCGCACTATTTGTCACCAGATCAAATCTCCGCCCCAACTGTTGTACACCTACATATGAGTTCAATTCCACATGCGTCTTCTCATTATTTTTACCCATCTTCGTCGTTACCAAAACGACTCCATTCGCTGCTTTCGATCCATAGATAGCTGCGCTAGCCGCATCCTTCAACACGGTGATACTCTCAATATCGCTTGGATTGATCTGACTAAAAACGCCTTCTACTCCATCAATAATTACCAACGGATCCGAGTTATTCAGCGTACCCCAACCCCGGATTCTTAACTGAGCGCCATCATCCCCCGGCTTTCCCGAATTTTGACTGATCCATACACCCGACACTTTACCAGAAAGGGCTTGTGAGGCATCCGTTATAGGCCGGTTTGCCAATTCCTCATCAAACTTCACGGAAGAAACAGATCCTGTCAAATTCACTTTCTTCTGAGTACCATAGCCAACAACGACAACCTCATCCAGTTGTTCACTATCCTCTGTCAGTGTAATCGTTAGGCTAGAACGATTATTCAAGGCTATTTCTTCTGTCTTATACCCTATATAAGAAATAGAGACCATCGCATTCGGACTTACCTCATTTAATAAAAAATGTCCGTCCATATCCGTAATCGTACCCGTTCTACTCCCCTTCACCAGTACATTTACACCAATGAGAGGTTCCCCATGAGTATCTTTCACAATACCAGTGACCGTGATTTTTTTAGCTTGCTGAATAGAAAGGGACGAGTTTTCTTTTTTCTCGTTCCTTCGTACGATAATTTGTCGGTTGTTGATAATATATTCAACATCCGTTCCTTTAAATAACCTTTCCAATATAACCTCAACGGACTTATCCCGTACGTCCAAATTTACCCTGCGATGCAAGTTGATATTAGCGCCATGATAAACAAAAACAAACTCACTATTTTTCTCAATGTGGTCAAATACATCCTTTATGGTACAATTATTCATACGGACTGTCAACGTGGTTTGTTCCGTCTGCAAGGTAGCGGCGTACACCGCAGAGCCTCCAGAACTGATCAAGCATAAGGCTAAACAAACACTTTTGAGAAAATGATTCGATTCTCTACAGAAATCATCTTTTTTTTTCATACATTTGTAATGTTTTTTCTTTAATACATAATTAATTGATTAAACGAAGTCTTTGAACCGGTGGATATGACGGTATCTTCCGGTTCTTTTTGTCAATTTTTCTTTTTAACACAAAGTCTTTTCACCAAATAGTTCTTTTACATAGGCAATCTATTTTAATATGATTATATTATTCTCTTTATCCGTCTCTTGTCGCAAGAATAGAGATTGACAAATAATCTCAACAACATCTTCCAAACTTCCTCGCAAATCAAGTTTACCGGAAAGAGGTATTTCCGCGATCTCTTTATCAAACACAATCGTACGCCCATAGTATCGGGCTAATTTATTTAAGACATCCCCAACCTTACGATCGTTCACTTGCATCAGATTATCTTTCCAACAGATATACTCAAACACATCCACTTCCTTAATAGATACCCCTTTATTTCCCAACTCTATCATCTGGTTAGGAGCTAGCACCTCTTTAACATGCTTATCATTCTCTACCTCCACCCGGCCTTCGACTAATACAACGGAAGCCTTCGGCTCATCTCCATAGACGCAAACATTAAACGCATTTGTCTTTACGATAAAAGGGCGGGAAGAATCTGGGGTAACATCCAAATAGGCTTCTCCCGTAACTAAGATCTCTCGTTTATCTTTAGCAAACACGGCCGGATAAATCACACGGGTATCGGCATTTACATATATCTGGGTACCATCTGAAAATATAATATTTGCCCGCTTGCCCTTCGGTACTATGATTTGATTCAAATTTCCAGTCTTAGTAGCTAATACTTTCTTCTTTATCTGAGAGTCTTTTACACTTGGTTTACCTATATTATCATGCGTAATTGTAGCCCCATTTTTAAGCTGTACCCAGCTTCCATTTTCCACCAACACAATCTCATCGTCCGGCAAAGAGTCTATGCTCTTTTCTTCCAACAAAGCCAATGGCAAGGAGGATTTATCATCCCCCACCATCCAGAAATAACATCCTATGGCAAGGAGTAACACGACCGCCGCCGCCACAGAAGAAGCTAGATAGCGTATGCGTAAAACAAAGGTTTTACGGGGAGCTTTCAAACGTTCCTCGACCTTCTGCCATGAGGATAAAGCGAACTTGGAATCCAATTGTTCCACTTCTCGGACTTTACGCCATAAATCCTCTCCAGCTTGCCGGAATAAATCTTTTTCAAATATGTCTCGTTTCTTATTCACAGGTTACATTTTTATTCTTATTACGGATCAATTTGATTTTGGTACTCACTTTTGCGGAAAAAAACACAATTTTTCATATTCTTGTGTTTTGAAAAGCACGATCTTCCACACTCGCTATATATCGACACCCGGTATCCTTCCAATATACATAAATCACTAATAATATGATATTTACAGTTTTTCTTAGTATCAAACAAAAGTTTTCCGTACACTAAACCTTAGTTTACCTATAGTAAAACAAAAGTTTCTTCAGTACGAAACTTTTGTTTTCCCTAAGGGAAACAACTCTTAAAGACTCCATTCCCTACTCACAAGCCTAAGTGATAAATTGCTTTCTTGCCATTCACCTTAAAACATGGTAGGTCAAGAGTGATAATTGTAGATATTTTTATATCTACAACCACCATGTAATATACTTATTTATAATGGATGCCCCCCATTATTAAAGCGTCCAGGGAAAACCACCTTCTTAACTTACTAAGCGTTCTGGATAATAAATTTTTACTCGATTGATAATTTATACCTAAGATCTCCGCAATCTCATCGTGTCCCAATCCATTTACATAATAAAGATAAATAATCTCTCTCTGGTGGGGGGAAAGTTTTGTCAAAGCCTTCATTAAGAGTTTAACCCGTTCGTCCGCTTCCGTCGTATCCAGTGAGATACGAGAAAATAATTCATCTGTTTGGAAAGTATCCTCATAAAGAGAGATGTCCTCCATCTTCCTGTTTTTCTCGATCGTATCATACAACTTATGCCTTAAAGTCTTGAGTAAGTAACCTTTGACATTTACAGTTGGAGATAAAGTCTCGTGGTTTTGAATCAATTTGATAAAAATATCCTGTACGCAATCTTCCACCAAGCTCTTGTCAGGAAGTAGCTTGATACCATAATTGCGCAATAAGGCGTAAAATCGGCAATACAGCTCACGGAAAGCTCTCATATCTCCCTTCAGACACAGTTCCCAAAGCCCCTCATCGGATATTTTCATATAGATCATGTAGAAATAACTCCCGCAGATTTGACGCAAACATACACAAAACATTCGATTTTCAGATTAGCTAGAAGAGATTTTATAGAAAAACACGTGTATAACGCAAAATACATTATACACGTGTTCATTGAAATAATACGAAAAGGTTACTTATATCGCTTACTTTGCCAAGGGATCATACCCGTCTGGCGGATATGCTCCATCAAGCCATTGAACAAGTTTTTATAGGCAGCGGAAGAACGCTCTGCGATCGGGTTTTGCTCTTTAGGGTCTTCTTTCAGATTGAAGAATTGGATAGGTTCCCAAGGTGTGTTTTGTAAGATCTTATAATCTTTATAGCGAGATGCGTAATAGGCTTTACCACCATAACGGGAATTACCTTCCCTTCGCACCCAATGCACCATTCGATCTCCGGTATCTTGTTCCTCACCCCGTAAAAGAGGCAAGATACTGATACCGTCGATCTCATGCGATACAGGCACGGCTGTCAGATCGCATAAGGTCGGGAACATATCCGAAAGCATGACGAAATTATCACGTACCGCCGGACGGATCTGGTTCTTCCAATAAATACCTCCGGCTACCCGGATCCCTCCCTCGTACATATCCTGCTTCGCACCTCTGAACGGGCCGTTATTCGCACCCGCATCGTCCTGTCCTCCATTATCAGAGGTAAATATAATGATCGTATTCTCCAACTGGCCATTTTTCTTCAATGCCTCATACACACGTCCGACGTTGTAATCCAAATGCTCAATCAAGGCGACAATCTTAGCACGCTTCTCCGGAAGTGACGGTTCACGCTTTTTCACCTTTTCCAGCCATTCCTGAGGAGGTTGTATCGGGGTATGTGGGGCATTATAAGCTAGATACAAGAAGAAAGGCTCTTGCTTTTGCTTCATATCCGACAGGTAACGGATCGCCCAATCAGAGAAAATCTCTGTAGCATGTCCTTGTGGATCGATCTCTTTCAAGTTCTCACGCATATAATTATTTCCAAAACGACGATGGGTATAATAATCATCCATCATATCCCCTAAAAATCCCCGGTAGAAATCGAAACCCCTTTCCGTAGGGGTATTCGGAGACTCCAATCCTAGATTCCATTTTCCAACCATCGCATTATGATAGCCTCTTTTCTTCAACATCTGGGGTAATAATACGGCATCCTCCGACAGATACCCCCAGCTATCCTCTTTATGCGTACGAATAACTCCCGGTACACCTACCATATCCGGATAACGACCGGTTAATAACGAGGCTCTACTAGGAGAGGAGACCGGACAGTTCGCATGGAAATTCGTGAAACGAACTCCTTCATTTAATAATTTATCGATATGTGGAGTTTGAATGTCCTTGGCGGCTCCTTGACAGGACAAATCGCCATATCCCAAATCATCCACCAAAATCAGCAGGATATTCGGGCTATCCGGCAAAGCCTTTGTTTGTGCGGAAGCTGCGGAAAAAGCCAATCCGCAAGCCGCTGTTAGTATATATTTATTCATCTAATCTAGTGTTTTTAAATGTCCCATTACATCATATCACATACGGAAGGCTTGATCTTCATTCCTTTCTTATGTTTCTCACCGGCCTCGATCAGTAATTTCACGATCTCCGGATGCTTATCCGCCAGATTGAATCGCTCTGAGATATCTGTCTCCACGTTATACAACAAGGGTTCTGCCGGAGTCTCGATCTTACAGGTTCGCAGATATTGGTCCTTGATCGTCTTAAAATAATACTTCCACTCCCCTTTACGGATCGCCATCAACTCACTGCCCCACCAATAATAAACCTCATCACGGGCGGAATGCTTTTCCTCAAACAATAATCCGGTTTGATTCACGCCATCCAATACAAGATCTTTCGGTTGCTCGAT
>OHFV01001267.1_pt1 | contig 11151 bp, 7 predicted proteins | sample 1567611 | NCBI WGS metagenome assembly OHFV01 (sample SAMEA3879532, study PRJEB24766) | human gut metagenome | biome: human-associated habitat; feature: feces | place: USA | collected 1985/1987
TGCTTGCTCCGGGACTGGTGCTGGTACCCGGACTGGTCGTTCCTCCATTATTAGAGCCGCTTGCCTCATATACCGCATAAAAATCTGTATTTTCCGTAATGGCTGTTGCAATATCCGGCAGCCATTCCTTGAAAGTATAGCCACTGACCGTAGGTGTCTGGATGCTAGGTGCAACCGTACCCTTCTTGATCGTGGTCTGATAGAACACTTCCTTGGTCACACTGTTGATATATCTGACTACAATATCATCTTCGCTTAGCGCCTTATATTGTGCCATGGTGGTAAAAGACTCTGTAATATTGGTCAGAGGTCTGTCCCATCCGATGAAGATATAACCATCTCTCACAAGATTAGATGTGTTGGGCAGATCCGCATCTGCGATGCTGCCGCCGGAGGATACCTTGATCTTCTTAATTACCGTACCATCCCAATCCTGGAAGGTTACGGTCAATTTACTTGCATCGGGATCTTCCTTCTCATAAATAGCGGTACATGTTGTATCTTCCGTGATGTTCGTGTAATCGCCATCCCATCCCTTAAATACTTCGCCGGTCTTACCTAACGGTGTAGGCGGAACCGCATCTTCCCCGCCCCGTACCTGTTGTTCGTCTACCTGGACATTTTTCTGCAGTTCTTCATTCCAGTCACGGAAGATAACGGTATAGATTTCCTCCAGCGGAGTATCTTCCACTGCAAATCCGTTCGCATCACCATATCTGTAGAGATAACTGGTCTTCGGAGCACATAAGGTAACATCTCCCTTATCTTTAAGGATTCCGGTAAAAGTATCCTGGTCAATCAGTGTTAATCTCTCACTGGACTCCTCCAGCCATTTAATGCTACTGCCGTTGAATACATTATCTTTCAGTTCTTCACAGGTGATCGGCAGTTTCACGGTATCCAGATTCTTAGTCTCCGCAAACGCATAGGAAGGCACTACCGTAATGGCACTGTCCGACAGATCGATCGTAGTCAGATTGTCGCAGCCGCGGAACGCCTCCGGTGCCATTTCCGTCACGCCCGTTGTCTCTTTGGCATTCACACGCTTGCTGGTTCTACCCTCTAAGCATTCAATAATCTTCGCTTTTGCACTGCCGTTCATTCCATAGATAATCGAATTGTCGCAGGTGAAATAATCGGTTCCCTGGAATCCTACCTTATCCAGAATTTTGCAACCGGTAAATGGAATATTACCAAGACTGCTGATGGTTCCGGACAGGGACACATCTTTCAGAGCAACACAGTCTTTAAATGCATAGTCGCCAATGGACTGGGTATTGCCGTTGATCTCTACTGTAGCCAGTTTCTCACAGCCATCAAAGGCATTTTTTGCTATGCTGGACAGGGTATTGCTGTAGCTGATCACACCGGTCAGATATTTTGCGCCCTTGAAGTCATTTTCTTCAATACTGTCGAGACCGTATATGGTCAGAGTCTTTTCCTTCTGATCCTTCTCTTTTTCCACAAACAGACCGTCCTTGATTGCCTGAATGCCTTCCGGTATGGTCACGTTCAGTGCGGAATCAATAAACTGCTGCTGATCCTCTGTCAGAGACTCTCCAGCATTATATTTGGTCAGTGCAGTTTCCGCTGCACTTCTCTGGGCATCTGTCAGATACGGATAATCATCTTTATTTAAGTATTTGGTCAATTCCGTAAATGCCGGGAAATCGATCAGTTCGCTGACATTCTTCTCCGGGTTGTACTGTGCGACCAGATTGGACGGCCATCCGCTGCAATATCTGACATAGGTTGCCACCTGACTGCTGTTATTATATCTGCCGTCCGGACTCATCGCATACTTATACGGTGTGGACTCCGGTGAGATTTCTCCTACAAAGGTCAGTTTCACTGCCGGACTGTTATCTGCATCGTTCATAGCTGTCGCTGTGCTGTGTGTACAGCCCGTTCTGTGTGTACCGGTAAAGTCCTGGGTCTTAAACGCATCCGTTCCAATAGCGATACTGCTATTGTTAAATATTACCGTTGCCAGATTATGACATCCACGGAAAGCACCATCTCCTACCGACTGTACACTGGCAGGCAGAGATACCATTGTCAGGTTACAATTGTTGGCAAATGTATTTGCCGAGATATTGTAAATATGATATGGTCCGATGGGATCCGGGATATTCAATGTCTTAACGCCGGTTCCTACGCTGGCATTAAGCAACTGGTTGGAGGAATCTACTATAAACGTAGACCGACCAGGTTCACCTGAAACATTGGGATCCTGAACCGTCAATTCGTATTTGTTCAATTTCTCATATAAATGTGTGTCAGGATTATAATTAATGTAACTGAATGCAAAACAATTTTCCTGACATAGCTTGTGAAGTTTGCTTTCTCTTAGTCCTTCAAAATAGAAGGTACCGTTTACCGGATCATCCGCAAGCATGGACTTAAAGCAGTCAAAGCAATACACATCGTCATCTGCTTTTCCGGAGTTGATGGTAAACTGTGCATTTCGGGAAGCTACATAATGCAGGTTCTTACATCCCTTGAACATGGAGATTCCAATGGTCTCGCTGTACATATCCGGGAAAGTCACGGAATACAGGGTTTCATCATTTTCAAATACATTCCAGCCCATTTCCTTCAGGCTGCTGGAACTGATGCCGTTCTCCTGCTCCGGATTACATATCTCTACTTCATATAAATACCGGCATTCCGCGAATGCATAGTCTCCGATATAACTTACAGAAATAGGAATATCAATATCTCTGGGGATGTTCACTGCTTTCATACTGCCGCATTCCGCAAATGCCCAGTTACCGATGACAGTGATACCATTACCAAAGGAAATGCTGTTCAGACCATTACAGCCATAGAACGCATAGTTGCCGACACCAATGAGTTTCTCACCAATGTTCAGTGTTACAATATTGCTGGCTCCGGCGAAAATACCGTCTAACGGATTTTTAGATGTGATATCTCCTGCCACAGACCAGGTATAGGTACCATTTGGATTGGCTGTAGATGCCAGATACTGGTTACCAATGTATTTTACATCCAGATCCTTGATCCACTGATCATCCGGCTGTTCTGTCTTTGCAAATCCGTCATATACTTTTGCTGTTTTATCCTCATTTTCCGCCTGTGTACTGGTGTAAGAATAACCGCTGCCCTTTTTCTGGAAGAAATCCACAAGAGAAAGTTTTTTCCAGGCATTGTCCGTAGCATAACAAGGACGCATCTCACCATCCTTATAAGTCTCAGTCTTCGTCTCCATCACCGGTTTACCCTGTGAATCATATAACGGTAGACCTGTATTCGGATCTGTTGCCTGTACTTCCACCTCTCTGGTCTTCTCTGTCAGAGCCTCATAATACAAAGGCTGTCCATTCTTACTTGCCGCCACGTAACCATTGATGGTACCCTGGTTACCGGTAGGCTGTATGTACGCATTTACCATATCGGGAATATCCAGTACATTCCCAGTCAATGTCGTATTTTTATTATAACCAAGCAATACTGCACACCAGGAATTCTTATAGTTCACATAGGCAAACTGATAGCTGGTTCCGTCTGTGTTAGTCTCTGTTGTATAAATGGTCGCATTTCTGTCTACCACAGGAATCAGCGTATCCATGGTGGGAATTGTGCTGCTACCGGAAAGCAGACTTGCTTTCTCTGATGCGTCCTTCGGAATCGTAACCTTATATTTAGAAGAGCTATGTGTTGTCTGATGTGTATGACTTGCTGCCTGTGTTGCGATCTCCTCTTCCGCACGCAGTCCTTCCGTAGGAATCGCTGCCACTACGATCGCTGAGATCAGGAACAATGTTCCCAGGGTCTTCCTTACTGTCTTTTTTAATCTTCTGTTGGTTTTCCTTGTACCCTTAGTCATCCTTTACTCCTTTGTCGTCACCTTTTTGGCAACCACTACGAATCTGCCGTTTTTCTCCTGATAATCACAAGTCGACAGAGTTAAAAGCCGGTCACCGTATTGAGCTGTGACTCCTGTGTCATATAATGACATTCCCTCCATGTCATTCATATAAGAGTCAAATTCCTGCTCACTCTGGGCGTCTATAAACTGATAGTATTTGAATACGATCTCATCTTCACTGTATACCCTTGAACGGAATACATACATGATCTCATACAGGCCTTTTTCATAGATGGTGTCAAACTGTATGTAGGGATGTTTCTCACAATAGCTCTGGTCGCTATATGAAGATAAGCTTCCGAACATCTGCCCGCTCTTCATATGATGTCCATATAAAATGAAGTTCGTGCTGGGCTTGAGCACATCACAGTCCTTGTCCATAAAAATGGATCCGTTCTTATCATACTCCTGATTCAGATTATGATCCAGATAATATTCATTATCCGTTGTCTGCATAACAGGGTAATCTATATTAGTATCGTCAATTTTTACCCATCCGATTAGTCTTTTGTTCTTATTTAATAAATTTTTATATTCATCCAGCACCGGAGGCGGCGTGCTCTGTCCTTCCTCCGCGGTATAATGAATCACCGGAGCCGGTGCATCACTTGCTGTTGGCTCTTTATCTTTCAATTCGCTCAGCTGCTTGTAATTATCAGCAGTACGATAATTGTACCAATTATATACGCCGAAATACCCCAGGCAGACAATGGCTGCCATACCGCAGAGGACTACCAGAAGTTTCCTTCGTTTTTCGCGCTTCTTCAGTTCTTCTTTTACTATTTTATCCAGTTCCTGTTCATCAAACTGCGGTTTGTTCTGTTTCTGTGTGGTCTGCCTACGTTTCGGTATTTCTTTTTTCTTTACTGGCTTCTTTAAAAATTCCTTTTTTTTCGTTGCATTTGCTTTGGAAACCGGGGCATCTTTTCGTTCCTGTCTGCGGATTTCTTCTGCCAGTTCCTCCATATAATCCTGTCCCAGGATACTGTGAAATCTGCATTTTCCACTACGGATCACTTCCAAGAGCTTCTTCTGATCCGACAGGTTCATCTTCTTAGTCTGCATCCGAAGATTTTCAATCACCTGCTGATCCTTCAGAGCGTTCTGATAATCCGCCTCTGATCGAAACTGCCGCCCTTCTACGATATATATCTTCTGTGTCATTCAATCTATCCTTAAGTAAATAATAAGATGTCAGGGATAAGTGGGGTAAACTTATATGAATTAAGCCTGCATCATTTTAACTACATATTATCATCTATTACATTTCCACATAGCTATTTTTATTTTACTATATTAGAAAATTATTGCAAGTCTTTTCCGGAAACATTGACAGGCTCCCCCGCATACAATAGAGCATAAATAAAAAGTGGAGGCACTAAAAATGAGTGACTTAACTGCTACAAACTGTGGCTGCAACAATAATTCCTGCAGCAACAATAACAACTGTAGTAACGGTATCTTCGGCAACAGCTGCATCTGGATCATCCTTTTACTGTTCTGCGGCGGTGGCTGCGGTAACGGTTGCGGCAACAACAGCTGCGGACTTCTGGGCAATAAAAACAATGGTTGCGGCGGAAATGATTGTTGCGAATGGCTGATCTGGATTCTGCTCTTGTCCTGCTTCTGTGGCGGTGGCAACAACGGCTGTGGAAATTGCGGTTGCTGATTTACCGGACTTTTTACACACGTATGATCGATCATCCCGGGGTGCGGATCTTCCGTACCCCGAATGATTGATTGGCATAAGCGAATTATCCGCTTCATAAGATACTAGTAATTCATTTACTGGAAGGTATTATCTGCATGGATGATAACAGAATCGACAAGGCGGCCGCCTTTGACACTTTATTTACCAACAACCGCATTCAGATTCTGAAAACACTTGCCTATTATATAGATCCGCATCTCCTGAAAGGACTTGCTGTCTACATAAAATTTTTGGAATTGCAATATACGCTGGCACTGTTTAGACAGCATCCGGAGACTGCTCTGCACAGTTTTCCTCTATCATCCGATGGAAGCAGTCTCGCCGGTGAACTATGCAGTGATCTCATGCCTTTATGCGATGAAACGCAGAAAGCATCCCTGCAGCAGGTCACCCAGATGCTTGACAATATCCATAATTTTCAAGAAATGATGGATATGGCTAAGTCCATGCAGGAGCTGTTCCCGGAAGGTTTCTCCGATCTGGACGGTTGTGATCCGGCTATGTTGTCCGAACTTTTCGCAGCCACTCAAAATCAATCAGGAGGTCAACAAAATGGATTATTCCCAGACTCCCCTCTGGATGCAGGATGATCTTGTGAAGGACATCCCCAGAGAAAAATTAGAATTTCTCTCCACTCTTTTTGCCAAAGGGCACGGCAAATCACAAAAAGAAATGATGGCACTTCTCATGCCTGCCATGCGTAAGGCAAAGCAGGAGCATCTCACTTTTACCCCACAGGAAATGCAGGCTGCCATCACAGCCATCAAAAAATACAGCACCGAAGCAGAGCTACAGCAGATTCAAAACATTTTAGAAAAAAGCAACGCTCAAAGAAATAACTCCCGGCAGACGTAAGGTCTGTCAGGAGTTATTTTATTTCTACCTCATGGACATATTCGTTCATGGCTGAACTATTTAACTACGATGTTGACGATTCTGCCGGGAACATAGATCTCTTTTACGATGTTGCCGGTCAGCTTGTCTCCCAGAGCTTCTTTTGCCATGTTGATGACATTTTCCTTGGTCTCATCCTTGGAAACATTGATGGTTACACGCATCTTGCCGTTGACCTGAACACCGATCTCAACAACGCTCTCTACGGTCTTCTCTTCCTCGAATTCAGGCCATGCTGCCTGATACAGTCTGCCCTCGAATCCGGCAGTCTGCCACAATTCCTCAGTGATATGAGGTGCTACGGGGTTAAGCAAAGTAAGCAGTGTCTTATATTCGCCTCTGGTAATGGCGTTCTTCTTATAGAACTCGTTGATCAGGGACATCATAGCTGCAATGGCGGTGTTGTACTTCAGGTTCTCAAAATCGCTGCTGACCTTTTTGATGGTCTGGTGCATCTTGGTCTCTAAGTCTGCACTATAGCCTTCTTCATCAGTCAGGATATCCTGCAACTTCCAGACTCTCTCAAGGAATCTACGGCATCCCTTTACGCCTTCCTCACTCCAGGAAGCACTCAGATCAAAGGCACCGATGAACATCTCGTAGGTACGCAGAGTATCTGCACCGTAATCCTGTACGATATCGTCCGGATTTACCACATTGCCACGGGACTTGGACATCTTCTCACCGTTGGATCCCAGGATCATACCGTGGCTGGTTCTCTTCTGGTAAGGTTCGGGAGTAGGTACTACGCCCTGATCATACAGGAACTTATGCCAGAAACGGCTGTACAGCAGATGCAGGGTGGTGTGCTCCATGCCGCCGTTGTACCAGTCCACGGGAGACCAGTACTCCAGTGCCTCCTTGGAGGCCAGAGCGTCCTTGCAGTGGGGATCCATGTAGCGCAGGAAGTACCAGGAGGAACCGGCCCACTGGGGCATGGTGTCGGTCTCGCGGGTGGCGGGGCCGCCGCAGCAGGGGCAGGTGGTCTTGACCCAGTCGGTGTGGCGGGCCAGCGGGGACTCACCATCGGGGCCCGGCTCAAAGTCGGTGATGTCGGGCAGGGTCAGGGGCAGGCTGCTCTCGGGCAGGGGCTGCCAGCCGCACTTATCGCAGTGCACCATGGGGATGGGCTCGCCCCAGTAACGCTGACGGCTGAACACCCAGTCGCGCAGCTTGTAGTTGACCTTGTCGCGGCCCTTGCCGGTCTCCTCCAGCCAGGCGATCATCTTCTTCTTGGCGTCGGTGACGGACAGGCCGTTCAGGAAGCCGGAGTTGACCAGCGTACCGGTGGCAACATCGGTAAAGGCAGCCTCGTCCAGATTGGACTCGGCATTGCCCTTGACGACCTCGATGATGGGCAGGCCGAACTTCTTGGCGAACTCCCAGTCGCGGGTATCGTGGGCGGGCACAGCCATGATGGCACCGGTGCCGTAGGTGGACAGGACATAATCGGAGATGAAGATGGGGATCTGCTTGTCGTTGACGGGGTTGATGCCCATCACGCCCTCCAGCTTCACGCCGGTCTTTTCCTTGTTCAGCTCACTGCGCTCGAAATCGCTCTTGCGGGCAGCCTCTGCCTGATAGGCCGTAACGGCATCCGCATTCTTGAGCAGGCCCTTTTCCAGCCACTCCCTGACCATGGCGTGCTCCGGGGAGACGACCATGTAGGTAGCGCCGAACAGGGTATCGCAGCGGGTGGTGTAAACCGTCAGGGTATCGCCTGCGGTGGTACCGAAGTTCACCTCTGCACCATGGCTGCGGCCGATCCAGTTCTTCTGCTGGGTGGCAACGCGCTCGATGTAGTCCAGACCGTCCAGGCCGTCGATCAGCTTGTCGGCGTAGGCAGTAATCCTGAGCATCCACTGGCTCTTGACCTTGTGCACGACCTCGCTGCCGCAGCGCTCGCACACGCCGTTGACAACTTCCTCGTTTGCCAGCACGCACTTGCAGCCGGTGCACCAGTTGACGTTCATTTCCTTCTTGTAGGCCAGGCCGTGCTTGTACAGCTGCAGGAAGATCCACTGGGTCCACTTGTAGTACTCGGGGTCAGTGGTGTTGATCTCGCGATCCCAGTCAAAGGAGAAGCCCAGCGCCTTGAGCTGCTCACGGAAGTGATCCACATTCTTCTTGGTGACGATGGCCGGGTGGATGTGGTTCTTCATGGCAAAGTTCTCGGTGGGCAGACCGAAGGCATCCCAGCCCATGGGGTACAGCACGTTGTAGCCGTTCTGGCGGCGCTTGCGGCTGACCACATCCAGGGCAGTATAGCTGCGGGGGTGGCCCACATGCAGGCCCGCACCCGAGGGATACGGAAACTCCACCAGCGCATAGAACTTGGGCTTTTTGTGGTCGATCTCGACATGGAAGGTCTTTTCGTCCTCCCACACCTTCTGCCACTTGGCCTCAACGGCCTTGTAATCATACTTCATAGCTTTCAATCACTCCTCATATTCGGCAGCCGCCCTTGCAGGCAGGGAAGCTTACAGACTGTTTTCCGGGGTCAGATACTCCGAGATATCCATGGGCTCACCATCGGCCCACAGATGTTCCAGATCATAGTAGGTGCGGGTGTTGGGCACAAAGACGTGCACGATGACGCTGGAATAATCCAGCAGCACCCAGTTCTTGGAGTCGAAGCCCTCGGTAGTGTAGGGCTCGATGCCCTTCTGAGAAAGCTCGTACTCCACCTCGTCGGCCAGAGCACCCACCTGGGTGGTGGAGGTGCCGGAAGCAATGACGAAGTAATCGGTCAGAACGGTCAGGCTCTCCACTTTGAGCACGCGGACATCCTGGGCCTTTTTCTTGTCCAGGATCTTTGCGATCTCAATGGCAAGGGTCTTGCTGTCGATCTTGTTTTCCATAAAAGTCTCCTCTCTGGTTTGTTACTGTCCCGCGGCCTGGCCATCGGTGGTGGTCGCACCTGCCACGTCGGTATCGCCGCTCAGGATGGCATCATCGGACTCCTTGTCCAGCTGTCCCACGAACTGGACGTTGGCGCTGGTGGAAGCGGTGCCGTGGGGCCAGTTGTTGGTCACAAGGTTCATTTCCTCGGCGCTCACGGGGCCGGTGTAATTGCGGAAATAGGTGTTCAGCAGCTCTGCAATGGAACCGGCATCCGGCACCACGCAGGAGTAACCGTCAAAGCTGCTGGTCTTGCCCACATTGGGCACGCCCATGAACACAGGGGTCTGGGCCAGCATAATGTTCGCACTGTCGATGCGGGTAAAGGACACCAGCATCTTGGCAATGGTGGTCAGATCCATATCCGTGTGGATATAGTTGTTGAAGATCAGGGGCAGCTGGGCAATGACATCGGTCACACCCATGCTGCGCACCCGCTTGAACAGGCCGGCATAGAAGTAGCGCTGCATATTCAGGCGGTCGATATCCGAGTTTGCGTAGCCCTCGCCGTGGCGGCAGCGGACAAAGAATTCTGCCGATGCGCCGTCCAGGTTGCGGTAGCCCTGCTTCAGGACACTGCCCGCAAAGGACATATCGTGGGGGATATACACCTCGATGCCGCCGAAGTTGTCCACCATTTCCACCAGTGCCTGCATATCAATGGTCACATAGTAGTCGATGGGCAGCTTGTACTGATCATAGATGACCTCCGCCAGCGCGGCAATGTCGCCGCCATTGGAGAGGGCCACCGAGTTGATCTGATAGTTGGTGGCCGCGTAGGTCTTGCCGTTGGAAAGGGTGATCTTGCGGTTCTGGGTCGCAACAAGGCTGTTGCGGGGGATCTGCAGCATCCGCAGGGCACCGCCCTTGATATCGAACTGGCAGTACAGGATCATATCCGTCATGCCGTCGTTGCTGCCGTCCGAGGAATAGGCGCGGCCCTCCTCATAGTCGATGCCGCAGACAAGGATGTTCACCACATCGCCCTTGTACTCCTCCAGCGTCTGGATCTCCTCCACCAGCGAGGTCGCGTTCTCCTCGGGCTTCAGGTTCTCCCCCACCTTGTTCATCATATTCACGGCGTAGACCACCACGCCCGAGATCACGGCCAGCACCGCCAGCGTCACGGCCATCGGCAGCCACACGGGGGTCTTTTTCTTCTTTTTGCGGCGGCGCGGTGCGTCATTCCCGCCCATGTCGGGCTGTGCCGGGCGGCGGGGCGGCGGGGCGTGCTGTGCCCCGGCGGTGCTGCGGGTGTTCTGCTCCGGGGCAGCCTGCGGGGCGCGCGCCGCCTGACCCGGGCGGCTGAGTGAGCGGTCTGTATTGATATGGCGTGGCGTTTGGCTCATGCTTTTTGTATCCTCCAGCTTTTCACTGCTCTGCAGAGTTTTTCACCTGCAGACCTGTCATATCCTTCAGTATAGCATGGTACGGCAAAATCTGCAATTGTTTTATCCGGGGATGTCCGGAACCATTTTTAATCGGCGTCCGGCTCTTCACCCTTCATTCTGCCCGCTGTGCGCTAAGATATCCTCGTAGGCGGCCTTGCTTTCGGGGTCTAAGGGCTTGCCCTCGGACAGCACAAAACCGTTCGTCTGCCGGAGCGCTGCCAACATGGCTGCGTCCAAGTCCTTCATTTCCAGCTTGCGCAGCTTCTCCACCCCGGGCCAGTCCCGCTCGGCACTGGTCATATCAGCCAAATACAGGATCTTGTCCAGCTGGGTCATGCCCGCCTTGCCTGCGGTATGGCAGG
>OHFV01001276.1_pt1 | contig 11050 bp, 10 predicted proteins | sample 1567611 | NCBI WGS metagenome assembly OHFV01 (sample SAMEA3879532, study PRJEB24766) | human gut metagenome | biome: human-associated habitat; feature: feces | place: USA | collected 1985/1987
GTACGCCGCCGCCCGCCATCGAGCAGAGTTTTACACCTAATTGGGGATAAAACAGGTGAAGGGGAAGGATATGAAAAAATCTGTTTTTTCATATAGCAAATAAAGGGTGTCTTTAAAACAGGATGTATAATATTTTTAGATACATTAAAAGTACATGTACCTAAAGTTTATATGAATTAACATATGTTATTAGTTTTTTATAATTTAATGTAATATTTACTGTCAAAAGATAACCTCTTATCAATATTTATTAGTATTTACGAGAGCCAAACGGCTTCCTATTTTTGTACGAAAAATTTTGTGACATTAAAAAAGCTATCCATTTCTGAATAGCTTTTGAGCAGTGAGATTTATAAAGTAGGAACCTCTTGAATTTTGCCGTTATCTCATAGACACTCATCCCATAACCGGGAGTTCCATAACGTAAATTGCAGATTTTGTGGTGCAATTCATGACGTTGATCGGGCATGTATAAGTGTCCTCTCACAAGTCATTCACAGTGTAAATGAAAGAAAAACGGTACAGACAAATATGATTTCCTTTGTGAGCCATGGAGATAAGACTCTTTAGAGGCTTATCGGAATGCCCGGCGAACAGGAACATCATATTTCGTCTGTACCGTTTTTCTTTTCATAAACCGATAAAATCACGACTTGCGAGAGGACGCTTATATCTGCCCTTCACAATCTATAATCGCACCACAGAATCTGCAACACTACGTCCGTTAAACTCCGGTTATCAGATTTTGATCTTCACCCACTTGCCCTGCTTGAAGCGCACAGTCGCAAAGATAAATCTGGAAACCTGATCGCCCAGCACGCCCATCCAGATACCGATGATCCCCCAGCCGAGGACATAACCACAGAAATAGGAAATGATGGTACGGATGAAAGTGACGCTTATCATGGATGCAACGGCTGTGTAAAGCGTGTCTCCTGCACCACGCAGGCATCCCATGTAGATGACCTGGCAGATCTGGAAAATGACAACAAAGATTATGACATGTATAATCTGGACTCCAATTGCCACAATGTGGTCTTCCGTGAAAAACAGATGGTAGAGACCGCTGGCACCAAAATAGTAGATCGCAACCAGACAGACAGCGATGACAGCACCGATGAGACGACAGGTGCGGCCGTACTCTTTGGCAAGATCCGGATCGCCGGAACCTAAGCTTCGTCCGATCAGAGCAACTGCCGTTGCCTGCAGACCGTCGCCAAACGCAAAGGAGAGTGCCATAATGTTCATACCGACCTGATGCGCTGCCATAGCATCCGTCCCCTGATCGGCAGCCATAATAGCGGTTAACATAAAACCGATTCGCATTAATACCTGTTCGAAAAAGACACTGTAAGCAACTTTGATCAGATTGAGAAAAGCAGACAAAGTCGGGCGGATATGCTGCTCTAATATATATGGAATACTCAAAAAACTCTCTTTTTTGAAAATGGAAGCAACACTCATAATGCAGGCAACTACGGTCCCGGATATAGTTGCGAGTGCGGCACCGCGGATGCCAAGGGCAGGAAAACCAAAGCGTCCGTTGATCAGCAGATAATTTAAAAGGATATTGATCGTGTTGGAGGTCACGTTGGTACGCATGGTGATCTTCGTGTTTCCCGCACCGCGCTGTGCCGCGTTAATTCCCATCTGGATGCAGTTGAAGATCATACCGCCCATAATAATGCGGAAATATACCACAGCATCATTGTGGGTGTCTGCCGTAGAACCGCAGAAGTCGATGATCGCACCGGCAAAAAGCACAAATACAATGCTTGAGATGATAGCCGCAATCACGATAAAAAGGACGGCTGTAAGCAGGATCTCATTTGCAGAGTCCTGCTTCTTTTCACCTCTTCTTCGGGCAACTAAGGCTGAGATTGCAACATTTAAGGCAAAAAACAGGGCAAGTCCTAACAGTTTTGGCTGTGTGGTAAGCCCAACTGCCGCCACGGCATAGGAGCCGAGCGAGCTGACCATTAAGGAGTCGATCAGTCCGGCAAAAGCCACGAAAAAGGATTCGACAATGGCTGGCCATGCCATATCAATGGTGATTTTTAAGGTCTCTTTGTGATAGTTTTTTTTTACAAGTTGTTTTTTTAACAGGTTCATTTTTTTCTCCATTTATGAAAAAATAAATAATATTTACAGATAAAAGCACAGGTAGTCATACGCATTCACAACTGCACATTATAGCATGTTTTATGTAATCAGAAAAGACTGCGTTTTTTAAATCTGTAGCTGGAATCTTTCGTTACCGCTCACTTTTGAATCACTTTCTTATGCAGCAAAGCAGCAAGTGTTTTACTGCTGAGTGAACAGTAACAATCTTTCTTGTCAGAAAATCGGTAGTTGTATATAATGGTTACAAGGCATAAAAATAGAGCAGATGCGGGTAAATCTATTGTCGCATAATAGATTTGAAAAAATGGCGGATCAGGGCATGAAGCGTGGAATAAAAGCGATTTATTTCTGTAATGTTTGATCTCTGCTTTAATAAAGGAAACAGATATGGCAAAAGAATTAACAGAATTAGAAAAGCATTATAATAAATTTAATGAAGAAAAAAGGCTCGGACGCCGCCATGGACAGGTGGAATACCGCATTACCATGGAATACATCCATCGCTATTTAAAGGAAATGGAGCAACCGAAAATCCTTGACGTAGGCGCCGGAACAGGGCGGTATTCGGTCGCACTGGCAAACGAAGGCTATGATGTCACAGCGGTGGAACTCGTGAAGTATAATCTTGGAATTTTAAAATCCAAGGGCAGCAGCGTGAAGGCATATCAGGGAAACGCATTGAAACTGTCACGGTTTGCAGATGAAACATTTGATATGACACTGCTTTTAGGACCGATGTATCATCTGTATACATTTGAGGATAAGGTAAAGGCGTTGGGCGAAGCAAAGCGTGTGACAAAAAAGAACGGTCTTATTTTTGTGGCATATCTGATGAACGATTATGGTGTTTTGATGTATGGATTTAAGGAAAATATGGTAAAAGAGTGTCTCGGAGATGGCAGGCTGACAGAAGATTTTCACTGTGTGTCAAAAGAAAAAGATCTGTATGAATATGTCACATTATCGGACATTGAAAAAATAAACAAGGCAGTTTCCTTACAGCGTGAAAAAATCATAGCACCTGACGGCGCGGCAAATTATATGCGTCCGGTCTTAAAGGAGATGGACGAAGAAACATTTGAGCTGTTCGTCAGATACCAGATGTCTGTCGCAGAGCGCATGGACTTGATGGGGGCAAGTGCCCACACGGTTGATATTTTGCGTGTATCATGAAGCAGATAAAAATCAGATGCAAAATTGATTATGTAATATCAAATTGCAGATTATAATAATGGAATACGCAATCATTGCAGCTTGTGAATAAAAATGCTTGTACGTGATACCCTAACTGTGAAAACAGATGTGCAATACTATCTGAATAAACAGGAGGGAAATGGTATAAAAAAATAATTATTAAATTGTGATATAATTATTTTTGCCAAAAAAAGCGAAATGGGTAAAAAACAAAAAAATAACAGTGCATACAATGGTGCGCCAACGGATAAAAAAGAGACTGTATACAAAAATGACACGAACGATGAATACGTTTATGAGAATGGACAGTACGAGAGTGCGCATGGAGGAAATGGCTGCCGCTATGGAACGAACCGACAGGTTTCCGGTGTTCATAAGACTTTGAACAGGGAAGCGCAGAGGGAGTATCAGGCTTTGGAGAATGCCCTGGAATATGGAACCGCAGGAAAGAAAAATGCCGAACAGCGGCATCGGCTGGATTCCGAACGTGAGCTTATGAAATATCCCAACGAATTAAGCCAGCTTGCAGACCGCATGGCGTCGGACAGCTGGCAGGGATAAAAATACAAATATTATATTGAGGTTTAACAAATGAATAAGAACTTGGAAGAAATTTCAGATGGAAAAAGATATGGATTAAATGATATGGTACGGGCAGCCTGCAACGATTGTGCAGGCTGTTCTTCGTGCTGTGAGGATATGGGGGAGTCGATCATCCTTGATCCATTAGATATTTATGAACTGACGAAAAATATGAATACAACGTTTGAAAACTTATTAAAGGAGCAGATAGAGCTGCATGTGGCAGATGGCATGATATTGCCGAATCTGAAAATGACAGACAAAGATGTCTGTCCGTTTTTAAAAGAGAAAAGATGCAGCATTCACAGCTTTCGACCGGGTATCTGCCGTGTTTTTCCATTGGGGCGGATTTACGAGGAGAACAGACTGGACTATTTTTTACAGGTGGATGGCTGCACCAAAGAGAACCGCAGTAAGATTAAGGTGAGCAAGTGGCTGGATACACCGGAACTTAAGAAAAATCAGCAATATCTGATCGACTGGCATGCATTCCGGAAGAAAATAGAAAGTATTTTAGGTGAGATGTCAGATGAAAACCAGAAAAAGACGATCACGATGTTTTTGCTGAACACCTTTTACATAAATCCATATGACACGGAACAGGATTTTTATCTGCAATTTTATGCGAGACTGGATAGAATTGCACAGGTGATCGCCTAAATAGCACAATAACGGCAAGGAGAAGTTATGAATTACGAAGGAATTTTGGGATTTAAGGGAACATGGCGGAATTATCAGGCAAGAGTTTTAGAACATGCAGACAGGTACATGTCAGATGGAAAAATACATATTGTAGCAGCACCTGGTTCCGGGAAAACGACATTGGGAATTGAACTGATCCGCAGGATGAACGGAAAAGCACTGATTTTAGCTCCGTCCATTACGATCCGGGAGCAGTGGATCGCAAGGATTGAGGAAGCTTTTTTATGTGAGGGTGTGCGGGGAGAAGATTTTCTTTCACAGAATTTAAAACAGCCAAAGGCGATCACGGTTGCAACCTATCAGGCATTGCACAGTGCGATGACAAGATTCCGGGGAATGCAGGAAGATGCAGGTGGGGAGAGTGGCACAGACGAGTGCCTGACAGAAAACGAGACAGAGGAAGTAGATTACAGCGGTTTTGATCTGGTTGCGGCGATGAAAGAGGCAGGAATCGAAGTGCTCTGCCTGGATGAATGCCACCATCTGCGAAGTGAATGGTGGAAAGCGTTAGAAGATTTCAAAAAACAAGTGGATAACCTCAAAATCATAGCGTTGACAGCAACACCGCCATATGATTCCACCCCGGCTATGTGGACGCGGTACATGAATATGTGTGGAGAGATCGACGAGGAGATCACGATACCGGAACTTGTAAAAGAGGGAAGCCTCTGCCCACATCAGGATTATGTTTACTTTAACTATCCGACAAAAGAGGAAGAACAGGAAGTCAGACGTTTTCAGGAACGCAGCAAAGCAATGACAGAGAAGCTTATGCAGGATACACAGTTTTTCACATATGTGAGAAGCCATAAGGGGCTGAGTGGACAGCTATCGGATGACCTGCTGCTGGATAATCCTGCATATCTGGCATCGCTGTTGATTTATTTACAGAGCAAAAATGTTGCATTTCCGTCCAGGCTTCAGAGGCTGCTCGGGGCAAAAAAATTACCGTCCATGAACGTGCAGTGGATGGAGCGTCTGTTACAGGGATTTTTGTATGATGATGTGGATTCATATATGTGTGACAAGACATATCGTGAATTGTTAATTGCAGATTTAAAATCCAGCGGTCTGATAGAGAAGAAAAAAGTCGTCATGACGAAAAGTGCGGCAGTGGAAAAAATGCTCACAAATTCTCTTGGAAAATGCAACAGCATACGGGACATTGTGTTCCATGAGTATGAGACATACGGTCAGAATTTAAGACTGCTTGTTTTGACAGATTACATCCGGAAAGAATATGAAAAAGCAATTGGAAATACAGAATACGATGTAAACTCGCTTGGAGTACTTCCGTTTTTTGAAATGCTCCGGCGTGAAAATGAAAAGAAGAATAAACAAATCCGTTTTGGAGTGCTTTGCGGGACAATCGTGATCATTCCGGCGGAGGCAAAAGAGGCATTAGAGCAGGAGATCGGAACGAGTGGAAAAGTCACATTCAGCAGGATCGGAAATCTTCCTGAAACAGATTATCTTAAGGTGACGGCTGTTGGAAATGCACATTTTCTCACAGGGGCGGTAACCAATGTATTCTCAAAAGGCTATATTCAGGTGCTGGTCGGCACAAAATCGCTGCTTGGGGAGGGATGGGATTCTCCTTGCATCAATTCCCTGATCCTTGCAAGCTTTGTCGGTTCATTTATGTTAAGCAATCAGATGCGTGGACGCGCTATCCGTGTGATGAAAGAACAGCCGGAAAAAACAAGTAACATCTGGCATTTAGTATGCCTGAGACCGTGGAATGAGGTGATGAAGGCAGACGACAATCAGATCAGCGAAGATTACAGTATGCTGGAACGAAGGATGGAACATTTTCTAGGTCTGCATTACACGGAAAATACGATCGAAAATGGAATAAAACGGCTGTCAATTGTTAAAACTCCATTTAACAAAACAAATGTTGACAGGATTAACAGACAAATGCTGAAAATGTCGGGACAGCGCGATACGCTAAAAAAACGTTGGGACAGCGCGCTTGCAATCTATGACAAAATGGATATTGTGGATGAGACAGAGGTGAAAGACAAGTTTGTGACGAGTGTTGTTTTCTGGGATGCGATTCTCACAATGATCCTGTCAGCAATTTTATTCCTGATCGGGGCAATCGGGGCAGGTGTCGTGGCGGGAGCGTCCCGAAATGGACATTTAGCCGGAATCTGCTATTTCTTCATTGTTGTCGGACTGACTGGAATCATGATACGTTTTCCGAAAATTTTCATGCTGGGCAGTCCGTTAAAAAGATTAAAGGCATTTGGAAATGGAATCCGTAAAGCGCTGGAGGAGCAGCAGCTTCTGGAAGAAACACACTGCAAAGTAGTGGCAGAATCGCCGGGACCGGATAACCATATCATTTATCTGTCCGGTGGAAGCGGCAGGGATAAAGCGTTGTTTGCGCAGTGTGTCAATGAGTTTTTTGATGTGATCGACAACCAGCGTTACATACTTGTGAAAAAGAAGGGACGGAAAGGACTGAACGGTTTCTATGCCATTCCAAATTGCTTTTCGAAAAAGAAGGAGGATGCGGAATGTTTCGCAAAATGCATGCATCCGTATATTGGAGGCTATGACTGTGTGTATACAAGAAATGAAAAAGGAAGGGAAATTCTGTTAGAAGGCAGGGTAAAGGCACTTGCCAATCGTGAGGAGCGTTGTATTTCCCACAAAAAAGTAAAAGGGGCACTAGAGTAAGAAAACGTAAGACAAACTCCGGTCAGGAGTTTGCCTTACTGAAAAATGCAACGCAGATTCCGCCTGGACCGGTATGGGTTCCGATTGTGCTTCCAATGGAACTGATAGGCAGTTCTTCCACATAAGATTTCCAGAGATCGGTGTTATCTTCTATGTATTTTTGCAGAAGGGAATCTTCTAATCCGGTATAACCGAGACAAATCGGCATGGAGAAATCAATACCATTGCATTTTGCAATTTCCTCCCGGAGCATATTGCAACCGTTTTTTGAGCCGCGTGCCTTTCCAAGAACTGCAACCTCTCCGTCGGCAATTGTGATCACCGGTTTAATGGAGAGCAGATTTCCGGCAAGAGCGGCAGTCTTGGAAATGCGTCCGCCGCGTTTTAAATATTCTAAGGTATCTAATAACGCCAGAACGCGGACATCTTTCTTTTTCTGATCCAGAGCTTCTGCAATTCCAGCGGCAGAAACACCGGCATCTCTGAGACGGCAGGCATACATCACAAGAATCTGTTCGCCAAGACATACATTTTCGCTGTCAACGATCGTAATACAATCTTCATAACCATCCAATGCAATATTGGCACTCTGAAAAGTACCGGAAAGCCTGGAGGAAAGTGTGATGACAACTGCTGTGTCTTTTTTTTCTTTCACATCTGCATAAAGCTGCTCGAAATCATGTGGCGGAATCTGGCTTGTGGTCGGCATACAGTCACTCTCAATCAGTTTTTCATAAAATTGCTGGTGGCTTAATGTGATGCCATCCAGATATTCTTTCGTACCAAAAATTGTTTTCAAAGGTAAAAAATCAAGTCCTAATTTATCTGCCTGTTCCTTTGTCAGATCAGAGGCAGAGTCTATTATAATTCGTACACTCATCATAATCTCCATTTCAAAAATATTATTTTTGACTTCAAACATTGTGAAATCCGTTCTGAACAATGAAATAGCTTAGCCAGAAAATTTATTTTGTTAAAATGCTTTGAAAATCAAACTATTATAAACAATAGACGAAATGAAATAGAATGTCAATAGTATTTTGATAATCAAACTAAATGGAACGCATTGAATAATTATGAAACAATCCATTCATACTAATCATAAAATTGCTTCGCAAAACAAGGAGGCTAAATCCTGCACAGCTTGCTGGGCATTGCTCCGTGTAAGGACAGTCGCATTTTGCTTCGCAAAACAAGGAGGATTTATGAGTTCATTATGGACGGAAAATATAGAAATGCCGGAGTTCCCGACTTTGGAAAAGGACATCCGGACACAGGTTTTGATCATTGGCGGTGGTATGGCGGGTGTTTTGTGCGCCTATTTTTTACAGCAGGCGGGTGTTGATTACTGTCTGTTGGAAAAAGACCGCATCTGTCAGGGCGTGACCGGGCATACAACTGCAAAAATTACGGCGCAGCACGGATTGATTTACGAAAAATCATTACAGTCCATGGGACAGGAGCGTGCAGAACTGTTTCTGAAAGCAAATTTAAGAGCGGTGGAAAATTATAAAAATCTGGGGCGTTTTCTGGATTGTGACATGGAAGAGACAGATTCTTATCTGTATTCTGTCAGGGAGCGTCGGAAGTTAGAGAGTGAAATACAGGCATTGGGCAGTCTTGGATTTCAGGCTGATTATACGGAGGACACGGAGTTACCGTTTGAAGTGGAGGGAGCAATACGGTTTCCGCGGCAGGCGCAGTTCCAGCCACTCAAATTTGCCGCCGGGATCAGCAAAAATCTGAGAATCTATGAACATTCCGAAGTGCGTGAGATGACAGAGTATTTTGCATTGACAGAAAAAGGTTCAGTCGCAGCAGAGAAAATTATCATTGCGACACATTTTCCGTTTATTAATACGAGAGGTTCCTATTATTTAAAGTTATATCAGAATCGTTCTTATGTACTTGCCTGTGCATATGGAAAAAATCTGAAGGGCATGTATCTTGAAGCAGATAATATCGGATTGTCCCTGAGAAATTACGAAGACTATCTGCTGATAGGCGGAGGCGGTCACCGGTCTGGAAAGGAAAAAAACAACTGGGATTTACTGCGCGATATCGCAAAGGAATATTTCCCGGAAGCAAAGGAACGCTATTTCTGGGCAACACAGGACTGCATGTCTCTGGATAAAAGACCATACATCGGTCCATACAGTAAAAATACACCGGATCTATTTGTGGCAACCGGATTTGGAAAATGGGGGATGACAGGTTCCATGCTGTCAGCAATGATCTTGTCAGACCTCATACAGGAAAAAAACAATGAATATTCTACTGTTTTTTCACCATCACGCAATATGTTAAAACCACAGTTAATTTCTAATCTGGGTCATGCACTTGTGGGGATTGGAAGGGTTGGCGGAAAAAGATGCAGTCATATGGGATGTGTCCTTCAGTGGAATAAAGAAGAACAGACATGGGAATGTCCATGTCATGGCTCAAGATTTTCAGCAGATGGGAAGGTGTTGGATAACCCAGCCTGTGATGGACTAAAAAAGAAACATAAAAAATAGGTATTGAGATTCAAAATAAGCAGTGGTATGATACAAAACCGGAATAAAAACAAAGGAGAAAAATCATGAAATATGTAAGACAGCTTTTAATTATTCTGTTCGTTTCTTTTTTGGGTGAACTTTTAAAATCTATCATACCACTATCCATACCGGCGAGTATTTATGGCATGGTACTTCTTTTCCTTGCATTGGAATTGAAAATTTTAAAGGTGTCAGACATCAAAGAAACAAGTAATTTTCTGATCGAGATCATGCCATTGATGTTTGTGCCGGCCGGAGTAGGACTTCTTGATTCGTGGGGAGCTCTGCAGCCAATCTGGATACAGGTGGTTGTCATTACGCTGATCTCAACGGTGATCGTCATGGGAGTTTCCGGAAGCATCACGCAGTTTGTGATCCGTAAAGGAAAGAAAAAGGAGGAGTAAGAACATGAAATCATTTTTGACAGATTCCGTTTTCTTAGGTGTTGTAGTCAGTCTGTTGACCTATGAGTTTGGTTTATGGTTTAAAAAGAAAGTAAAAATCGCAATATTTAATCCACTTTTAATTTCTGTAATTGCAGTTATGGTATTTCTGGTGGTGTTTCATATAGACTATGCAGATTATCAGGAAGGAGCAAAATACATAAGTTATCTGTTGACGCCGGCGACTGTCTGTCTGGCAGTTCCTCTGTATGAGCAGTTTGAGTTACTCAGGAAAAATCTGAAAGCTGTCATAGCAGGAATTATTTCCGGGGTATTTACCAGCATGACATGTATTCTGGTTCTGGCTTTGCTTTTTCGTTTCGATCATCAGCAGTATGTTACATTACTTCCAAAATCTATCACAACAGCGATCGGAATGGGAGTTTCTGAGGAACTTGGTGGCTATGTGACAATTACTGTTGCGGTCATTATCATCACAGGAATTTTTGGATACATAACAGCAGATGCGGTATTAAAACTTTTTCATATTGAAGAACCTATCGCAAAAGGGATCGCAATTGGTTCTGCCTCCCATGCTGTAGGAACTGCAAAAGCGATGGAACTCGGCGAGATAGAGGGGGCAATGAGCAGCCTTTCCATTGCGGTTTCCGGTATTCTGACCGTTGTTGCCGCTATGGTTTATGCTAACTTTCTGTAAACCGGAGTTTAATTGGCGTAGTGTTGCAGATTCTGCGGTGCTTTCTTAGGGCTTGAAGGGCAGATATAAGTGTCCTCTCACAAGTCGTGATTTTATAGGTTTATGAAAAGAAAAATGGTATA
>OHFV01001289.1_pt1 | contig 10913 bp, 10 predicted proteins | sample 1567611 | NCBI WGS metagenome assembly OHFV01 (sample SAMEA3879532, study PRJEB24766) | human gut metagenome | biome: human-associated habitat; feature: feces | place: USA | collected 1985/1987
ATAATAATCTCTTTTAAATCCACTTATTTCCAATTTAAAAATTTATTTTACATATTCTTTATTTATTTAAAATATGCTATTATAGATAGTAGGAAGTGGTAAATATGTATAATTTATATAAAGAATATCTAGAATACTTTGACTGGTTAGATAATCAAATACTTTTACGTTCTCGTGATAGAAAGCTTGAAAAAGCAAATAAAAAAAATGAAAATCTAATCAATGAAATAAAAGAAATGATTGATGAAACAAAAGAGAGCATTATCAAATACTCTCAACTAAAATTTCATGAAGAATAAATACTCTTTCTAAATATCAAATTTTAATTTTTTGATAAAAAAGAAGAAAAACACTCATAAAAAGTCAATATAAATAATGGAGGACTTTTTATGAACAAAAATAGAGAGAATTTTATAAAATATTCAAATGATTTATATTTTCATCATTTGCTTGTTGAAAATGAAGGAATTAGAACCCTTATTTGTCAAGAACTCGTTTCAGACAGGAAAATTATTTCTATTAAATTAAAGAAAGCAATTGAAGAATATATTAAATATTACAATGAGAAAAGAATCAATGTAAAAAGAAAAGGATTGAGTCCATTAGCTTATAGACAACAATCCCTATCTTAAATTTTATAGTCCAACTATTTCAGTGCACTACACAACTATTGACGCTTTTTATTTTATTTATCTTTCCAAAAATCAACAGGTTCATATTCTTGTAACTGTGCAAGAAATCCAGCTTTTTGAAGTTCTTCTTGAATTTCATCGAGAATTTCTTCATTGTCTGCATGAACTGTATGATAATGATATCCTGATGTGACATTTTTTAGTAAGCTTGAATGTCCTGTTTGTAGATTTGTCATATAATTTTTAATATCTCTTCTTGAGGCAATATTTAATGTTGCTTTTACAATATTATAAACTTTATGATAAACAAAGACATCTTCAACATAACCACCTAAGTCAACAATTAAAGAAAGTTCTTTTTCTACTTCATTATCATCATGATGTACCTTAAAAATACGTTTACAAACTTTTTGTGTATTTAAAACATATCCTTTATGTGTTGAATAAATATCATAATCACCAGCACGAAGTAAAGCAATGTCTTGAACAATGACTTGTCGACTTACTTGGAGGGTTTTCGCTAAATATGTTCCTGATACAGGTTGTAAACTGTTTTTTAAAATATCAATAATGGCTTGTCTTCTTTTATTTCCATCCATAACTCGCCCTCCTTAATTGATATTATAGCACATGTAAATTCTTCAATGAAAGGTCTAATATTGGTGCAGAATGTGTTAGAGCACCACTTGAAACATAATCTACTCCTAAATTTGTAAGTCTTGCAATGTTTTCTTTTGTGACATTTCCTGAAACTTCAATTGCAGCACGATGATCAATATAAGCAATAGCTTCTTTTAACATATCATCATCCATATTATCTAGCATGATAATGTCTGCCCCTGCTTCTACTGCTTCTTTGACCATTTCCATATTTTCTACTTCAATTTCAATTTTTCTAACAAATGGTGCATATTCTTTAGCAAGCATAATGGCTTCTTTGACTCCACCAGCAGCACCAATATGATTATCTTTTAATAAGACACCGTCACTTAAATTATATCGATGATTATGTCCACCACCAACTCTTACTGCATATTTTTCAAAAATACGATTATTTGGTGTTGTCTTACGAGTATCTAATAAACGAATAGAAGAATCTTTTAAATATTCTTGAACATTCGCTGTATAAGTGGCAATTCCACTCATTCTTTGTAAATAATTTAAAGCAACACGTTCTCCACTTAATAAAATACGAACATCCCCTTTGACACGTCCTAAAAGTTGCCCTTTTTCTACATGGTCGCCATCACTTGCAAAAAATTCAACATCACACGCTTCATCTAATAATTCAAAAGTACGTTCAAATATTTGTAATCCACAAATAATACCATCTTCTTTACAAATTAAATCAACGACACCTGTTTTAGAAAAAGGCATAACACTATTTGTAGAAACATCTTCACTAGTAATATCTTCTTTTAAAGCACTGATAATAAGTGGGTCTACATTTAATTTTAAAGTTGTTTGATCAAACATATAATGAGCTCTCTCCTTTAAACTTTTTTCAATACGTTTGGCAGCACGTTTAGCAAAAACAAGACTTTCTAAAAGTGAATTACTTGCAAGTCTATTTTTTCCATGAACACCATTACATGCTGTTTCTCCAATAGCATATAAATGTTTCATACTGGTATGACTATCATAGTCTACTTTAATACCACCCATGAAATAATGTTGTGCAGGTACAACAGGAATAGGTTCTTTAAAAACGTCATATCCTTTTTCTTTACAATGTTCAACAATGTGAGGAAAATGACTTTCGATTTCTTCTTTACCAATTGGTCTTAAATCTTCATAAACATAATCCGTTTGATCTTTTTCCATTTGTTTAAAAATAGCTTCTGCCACAACATCTCTTGGAAGAAGTTCATTGACAAAACGATTTCCATTTTTATCTAAAAGAATAGCTCCTTCACCACGAACAGATTCAGAAATCAAAAAACTTCTTTCATGATTTGTTGTATATAAAGTTGTTGGATGAATTTGTACATAATCTAAGTTTTTAAGTTCGATTTGATATTTTTTAGAAAGTTCAATGCCGTCTCCAGTTAAATGAGGATAATTTGTAGAATGTTTATAAAGTCCACCGATTCCTCCTGTCGCTAAAACAACTTTTTTAGCATAAACTTTTTCTTCTTGATTATTTCTTTTAATCACACCACCTAAAGCAACATTTCCTCGAACAATTAAATCAACAAGAGGTGTATTTTCTAAAAGTGTCACATTCTTTTTTTGTCTTACTTTTTCTAATAAATGTCTCGTAATTTCTTTACCTGTAATATCTTCATGATAAAGAATACGTTTTTGGCTATGAGCCCCTTCTCTTGTAAAAGCAAGGCTCCCGTCTTCATTTCTTTCAAAATCAACCCCATAATTAATTAAATCATGAATAACATCTGGTGATGATTTAATCATTAATTCAACTGAATAAGCATCATTTTCATAATGACCTGCTTTCATCGTATCTTCAAAATAACTATCATAGTCATCTTCATTTCTAAGCATACAGATTCCACCTTGTGCTAAAAATGAATCACTTAATTCCGCTTCTTTTTTAGTAACCATTAAAATATTTAAATCTTCTGGTAAATGTAAAGCCATATAAAGAGCTGAACATCCACTTCCTACTATTAATACATCTGTTTTCATATTCTACTCCTATTTTGCAAGTTCTAACATTTTTTTAAGTGGACTTAATGCTTTTTGCATAAAGTCATCATTTAAAATCACTTCATTTGTATCATTTTCTAAAACATCAACGATTTTTTCTAATGTCACTTTTTTCATATTTGGACAAACTTGTACATCCATAATAGTGTGTAAATTTTTATTTGGTGCTAATTCTTTGATTTTCGCAAAAACACCATCTACTGTCCCAATAATAAAATCTTTCGCTTCTGTTTGAACAACATAATCAATAATGGCAGAAGTACTTCCTACAAAATCAGCAGCTTCAACGATTTCTCTTTTACATTCTGGATGCACTGCAATTTTAGCCTCTGGATATTTTTGTTTCACTTCATTTAATTTATCCAAAGTAATATTGGTATGACGAGGACAATGTCCATAATTTGTCATCACATTTTTTTCAGGGACTTGTCTTCTTACAAAATCTCCTAAGTTTTGATCTGGTATAAAGAAAATATTTTTTTGTGGTAATGCTTTAACGATTTTTATCGCATTTGAAGATGTCACACAGACATCCGCATATTGTTTGATTTCAGCTGTCGAATTAATATAACAAACAACTGCTAAATCATCATATTTTTCTCTCATCTCTTTAATTTCTTTAATTGTAATCATATGTGCCATTGGACAATCCGCAAAAGCATCAGGCATTAAAACCTTTTTATTTGGATTTAAGATTTTGGCACTTTCCCCCATAAATTCAACACCTGCAAAAACAATACGATCAGCTTCTGTTTGACTTGCAACTTTAGCAAGATAAAATGAATCTCCAATATAATCAGCAATCTTTTGCACTTCTTCATCTACATAATAATGTGCTAAAATAATCGCATTTTTTTCTTCTTTTAACTTTTTAATTTTTCCTATATTATCCATATAACTTCTCCCTTTTCTCGAGGAGAGTATACTCCTTTTGTTTACATATGACAAGACAGCTGTCAAAAATAAATATAAAAAAGATATCTTTTTTCAAAGATACCTCTTACATTTCTTTTAACCCTAATAAAATACATCCAATCAACATATATTCCTTTAAGCTTTCAATCTTAATCAAATCAGGGATATAACTCTTTGGCATATATTTTTCCATTTCTTTTTTTACATCATCACTTTTAGAAATCAACCGATTATAAATAATGATTGCATCCGGTGCCACCATCGAAGTAATCCCTAAACAATACTTCATTGTCCATTCAAGAGCTCCTTCTGGAGTTTTTTTGATTTCTTGATAATTCTCACTAAAAGAAATCGGTAAATACTGAATTTCACCCGCAATATTATGCCTTCCTTTAATTAAATGTCCTCGATGAATATGTCCTACTCCTCCCGTTCCACCAATACGTGCTTGATAAAGGAATGAAACAGATTCATAGTCATCTTGTGAAGCAAAATATCCCATCACAATTGTATTAACATCATTATTAATGACAATCTTTTGACTATATTTTTCTTCAAGAAAAGCTTGTAAATGACATTCATTCAAGCCATATTTTTTTAAAGTTACTACCCCATTATAAACAACCCCAGGTAGTGAAAGACTAATGAGTTCTATATCAGGATATCCATATAAAATCGTATTAATTAAATCAACAATATCATCGACTGAAATAGTGTTTTTATAGACTTCAAAATCTTCTAAAATCATATTGTTTTCATCATAAAGACGACTTACAAGTCTTACTTTTTGATCTAATTGAATAAAAGCAAGTGCTAAAACTTGTTGATGAGCTTTCAACATTTGTTTAATAGGTAAAGGATTTTCTTGTTGACTTTGAACTTCTTTTTCTTTATAAAGTTCATCTTCTAAAAAAGTAATCGTATTTCCCACATCATATTTTCCAAATAATGCAGGTGATAAAGCATAAACACGCTTATTTTTTAAGACTCCTTCTACTTCAGATAAACGAAATGATACCTGTGGTGCTAGTAGAATAACATCATAATCTTTCGCCATGTCATAAAGATTCCCATAAGAAACAGCATTAAATTCAAAATCTTTATTTAGAAGCTGTACACCCTCATTTAATTTTTCCGCAAAGAAACCTGTAGTAAGTCCACTTGTACACGAAAGAAGTACTTTTGTTTTTTTAGAAGTTGTCAACCTTTGTAAACAAAGACGCATGTCATAAAGTAAACCTAAAGCGTGATGAAAATTATTCATTTGAAAATGAATAAAGAAGACTTTTTCTTTAGTCATCTTATTTTCAACATCGAGTTCAATAATACAATCAGGATAAAAATTAATGAATCCTAAACCATATTTTGTTTCAATCACAATATTATCATTTACTTCTTTGACATCCCAATCATCTTCATTTTGATTCAACAGCCATCTCTTTAAAAGTTCTGTATCAATCTCTTTTAAAAAAGAATCCATCGTCCTCACCTCTTTTTTTTATACATTTTTTCATCCAAAAATTAAAATTCTTGATAATAATCAAGAATTATTGTTCAGGTACAACTGCGAAATAAACAAGGTCTTCTTCATGATCATTGACCATTGTATGTTTATGACCTTTAGGACAATAATGAACGCTTCCTTTATGAAGTTCTTCTCTTTGTCCATCATAAATAACATAACCATTACCAGAGATGACATAAATCACCTCACTGTTTGTTTCATGAACATGTTCTCCAACACTTCCACCAGTTGGAATATGTCCAATCATAAAACGATTCAAACCATCAAAATACATTTTTGCTTCAATGTATTTTTCGCCACCTTTAAAGTTTTCAAATTTGTCTAAATTATTTTCATCATATTCAAAAATCATTTTTATATCCCCCAATCGCTTTTCATTATAACATATCTTACAGAAATGTAAGATGACGAATTGCATGATTTTCTATATAATATTAGAAGAAGGTGATCTTATGTATAAATTATTAATTGTTGAAGATGATTTTATTATCGCAAAAGGCTTACAAAAACATTTTGAAAAATATCATTATGATGTTCAATATATAGAAGATTTTGAACATGTTTTAGATGAATTTTTAGAGTTTCAACCTGATCTTGTTTTATTAGATATCCATCTTCCTTTTTTTGATGGTTATTATTGGTGTCAAGAAATTCGGAAAATCTCACAAATCCCTATTGTTTTTATTTCTTCCGCTAATGAAAATATGAATATTGTTTTAGCAATGAATATGGGTGGTGATGATTTTATTAATAAACCTTTTGATTTGCAGGTTGTACAAGCTAAATTACAAGCGATTCTTAGAAGAACTTATAGTTTTTCTAAAGATTTTCATTTGTTAACTTATCAAGATGTTCATTTAGATATTTTAGCTGGAAAAATTACTTATCAACAAAAGGAACTTATTCTAACTAAAAATGAATTAAAAATCTTAGAATATTTATTTGAACATGCGGAAGTGATTGTTTCTCGTGTTGATTTAATGAATCATTTATGGGATGATCACCAATTTATTGATGATAATACTTTAAGTGTTAATATGAATCGTTTAAGAAAAAAATTAGAAGATATTGGTTTACATGATTTTATTCATACTAAGAAAGGCTTAGGTTATTTATTATGTTTAAAGACTATTTAAAGAAAACATATCCCGTCTATCTTCTTTATTTGTTGTTTGTCTTATGTACTTTTGTTGTTTTAATGATATGTCAAATGATTTCAGATTTAATTATTTATATGTTAAGTCTCTATTTTTCTATCATCCTTCTTTATTTTTTACTTGATTATAGAAAATACAAACACCATCATCAATATTTGATTTATTTAAAAGACAATCCTGAATTGTTTGATAATTTACCTCAAGAAAGCTATCTTGAAGAAAAAACGTATCAAGAAATGCTTCAAATATTACAAAAAAAGATATTTCAACTTAAACAAGAAAATCAACAAAAATACAATAACACGATAGATTATTATACAAAATGGGTCCATCAAATCAAAACTCCTATTGCTGGATTAAAACTCATCATTCAAAATGATTACCCAGATAAAAAAATGCTTGTAGAACTTTTAAAAATAAAACAATATGTCAATATGGCTTTACAATATGTACGTTTAGATTCTATTCACCATGATCTTTCTTTTCAAAAAGTTTCTTTAGATCATCTTGTTAGTCAAGAAATCAAAAAACAATCACTCTTTTTCTTTCAAAAAAATTTAAAAGTAGATTATCAAATTAAAGACCTACAAATCTTAACAGATGAAAAATGGAGTGGTTTTGTCATTGAACAAATTCTTTCTAATGCTTTAAAATATACGAAAGAAGGAAGTATTTCTTTTTATAAAGAAGGTGAAAAACTTTATATTCAAGACAGTGGTATTGGTATTAAAGAAAGTGATCTGCCACGTGTTTTTGAAAAAGGATTTACAGGTTTTCAAGGAAGAAATGATAAAAAAGCCAGTGGTTTAGGTCTTTATTTATGTAAGAATATTTTTAATCAATTGGGTCATTTGATTTCTATTGAGTCAAAAGTAGGTCAAGGAACAACTGTTTGTCTTGATTTTAGTAAAAAAGAAATATTTATTGAATAATCTTACAAAAATGTAAGATTATTTTACTTACTTGTAAGATAAATCGATAGGTCATATTTTAGAAGTAGAATATAATAAGTGTGTAAAAAGGAGGACACAAAAATGTCATTATTAAACGTTAAACATTTACAAAAAATTTATTCAACGCGTTTTTCAAGTCAAAAGGTAGAAGCTTTAAAAGATGTTTCTTTTGATGTTGAAGAAGGAGAATATATCGCCATTATGGGTGAATCTGGAAGTGGAAAAACAACACTCTTAAATATTCTTGCTTCATTAGATAAACCAACAAGTGGAGAAGTTTTATTAGATGGAAAAGATCTTACAAAAATCTCTGATAAACATATTTCCGCTTTTAGACGAGATAATCTTGGGTTTGTTTTTCAAGATTTTAACTTATTAGATACTTTTAATGTCGCTGACAATATCTATTTACCTCTTGTTTTATCAAAAGAACCCTATGCTTTAATGAAACCAAAACTAGAAAAACTTGCGAGACCATTAGGAATTGATCATTTATTAGAAAAATATCCTTACGAAATATCTGGTGGTCAAAAACAAAGAGTGGCGGTTGCAAGAGCCTTAATTACCCATCCTAAAATTATTTTAGCCGATGAACCAACAGGTGCTCTTGATTCTAAATCAACCGATCAACTTTTATCTATTTTTGATCAAATTCATCAAAGTGGACAAACAATTTTAATGGTTACTCATAGTAGTAAAGCTGCAAGTTATGCCAGTCGTGTCTTATTTATTAAAGACGGACAAATCTTCCATCAACTTTATAAAGGAGATATGTCTAATCAAGAAATGTATCGAGCTATTAGTGATATTCTAACAATGCTTCTTTCGGGAGGTCAATAAAATGAGATTTTATTTAAAATTGGCTTTAGGAAATATCAAAAAGAATAAAAAGCTTTATAGTTCTTACTTTATTTCCACTATCTTCTCTATCACCCTTTATTTCATTATTAAAACTGTAGGAAACAGTCCTACTTTAAAGGGTCATGATTCAATTACTATGTTTTTAAATCTAGGAGGCTATGTGATTGCCCTCTTCTCTTTGATTTTCTTACTTTATACCAATAGTTTTGTAATAAAGAATCGAAAAAAAGAAATCAGTCTTTATCATATATTGGGAATGGAAAAAAGAAATGTGCGTTCTATGATGTTATTAGAAACTATCGTTATTGCTCTTATTTCTCTTGTAAGTGGTATTGTTATTGGAATGCTTCTTTCGCAAATTACATCTGTCATTATTTTAAGAATCATTCATAAAAGTATTCATTTTTCTCTTATTTTTTCAATGGATGCTTTTATAAAAACGATTATTATTTTCAGTATTATTTTCTTTTTATCACTTATTTATAATATTTCTGTTGTTGTTAGAAGTAATCCCATTGAACTTTTAAAAGGACAGAATATTGGTGAAAAAGAACCCAAAACAAAAATCTTTTTAACACTTTTAGGAATTATTGCTTTAGGTGCAGGTTATTATATTGCTTTGTCCATTACAGATCCTATGCAAGCTATGGTTTCATTCTTTGTTGCTGTTATTTTAGTCATGATTGGTACGTATTGTTTATTTACAGCAGGAAGTATTGCTTTATTAAAGTTCTTAAAATCAAGAAGAAACTTTTATTATCAACCAACACACTTTACCTCTATTTCAGGTCTTTTATATCGTATGAAACAAAATGCTGTTGGTCTTGCTAATATTTGTATTTTATGTACCTGTGTTTTAGTCACTCTTTCTTCAACAATTTGTTTATATAACGGTATTCAAGATAGCGTTGATCGTCAATGTTATATGGATGGTAATATTATTATAAATAATAGCACCCATCCCGAACAAGTTTATCAAGACGTAAAAGAAGCCTTAAAAGGTAAAAAATACAATACTCTTTATTCTTTACCTGTTTATAGTTACACTGCTCAATTAAAAAAGAATCAAGTAAAACTTAATACCTATGATTATAATAATTTAGCTTGTGTCAATATTGTTTCTTTAGAAGATTACAATCATTATCTTCATCAAAATGTATCTTTAGATAGTAGTGAAGCTTATCTATATAGTTATGCAAACTATGATTATCGTACGATTACTTTACAAGGTGTTCCTTTTACAATTAAAGATCAAATTAAAAATCGTCAACTACAAACAAATCATTGTTATGCACCAAATAACTTAACAATTATTCTACCAAAAAATACTTTAAAACAGTTTCATTTAAAGAATCAAACTTATTTCATTGGATTTAATGCAAGTAATAAAGTCGTAAAAGAAACAATTAATAAAATATTTGATAAAGATTATAGTAATTCTTTAGGGGAAAACTACTTTTTAAGAACCCAAAATAGTATTGAAGATGAAAAAGCAATTTATGAAATTAATGGATCATTATTATTTATTGGTATTTTCTTATCCATTATGTTCTTAGCGGCAGCAATCGTAATTATTTATAATAAACAAATTTCCGAAGGATTTGAAGATCAAAATAAATTTGAAATCTTACAAAATGTTGGTATGTCACAAAAAGAAGTTAAACAAACGATTCAATTCCAAGTATTGATTTTCTTCTTTGTTCCATTGATTGTTGCCATCATTCATTTAGCCTTTGCCTACCCTTTAATCTTTCGTATCTTAAAAGGATTGTTACAATGCAATAAAAATGTTTATCTTATCTCAACTGCTGGTTGTATTGGAGGTCTTGTAATTATTTATACAATTATTTATTTAATGACTTCTAAAGCCTATTATCGTATTGTTAAAAGATAATTATTATTCATGAAAAAAAGCTTAATTTTACAAAATTGAAATTAAGCTTTTTTTGTTCTCTTTTCTAATTTATTGATTCTTATTTTAAGGCCGTTAATCAAAACATTGATTTTTTCATCTGTAAACATCGTTATTTTTTGATACTTTAATAACTCTTTCTCCCACAAATCTGGTACTTTTTCCAAAGCAATAAAATCAATATCATTCATGCATTCTTGATTACAAACATTATCCAATATTTTGTCAAAATCCATATTCTTATCATTGAAAAAACATCCTGTTGTATTTTCAAAATTCATTTCATAT
>OHFV01001307.1_pt1 | contig 10706 bp, 7 predicted proteins | sample 1567611 | NCBI WGS metagenome assembly OHFV01 (sample SAMEA3879532, study PRJEB24766) | human gut metagenome | biome: human-associated habitat; feature: feces | place: USA | collected 1985/1987
TCTGTATCTTTTGGATCAATTCCAAGATTCAGAAAGTGAATGGCCAATCCACGGTACATTGCGCCGGTATCTACATAAATATATCCGTTTTCTTTTGCAACCTGCTTTGCAATTGTACTTTTCCCTGCCCCTGCCGGTCCATCGATTGCTACATTATATCCCATTTTTATTCCTCCATCTTTTCTTTCCACATTCCATTTTCAAATCTATTCGTTACTGTTCACACGATGTGCGACCAGCAACATCTATTCTTCCTGTCACAGGATTCAGACATTCCCCAGTAAAATTTCAATCACATCCTGCGTTAATTCCGGCAAGATACCCTGTTGACCACGCAATCTGAAGATTATATCCTCCGGTCACTGCATCAAGATCAAGCACCTCTCCGGCGAAATATAATCCTTTCATTTTTTTTGATTCCATTGTTCCCGGATCGATCTCCTTTACAGATACTCCGCCTTTTGTAATGATTGCTTCATTATAACTGCGAAGCCCTGTCAATGTCATTGTAAAATCCTTGATCAGATGAACCAGTCTCTGTCGTTCTTCTTTTGTAATCTCATTCACTTTTTTCTCAGGTTCAATCTCCGAGAGTTCTATCATAACAGGCTTTAATTTTGCCGGAAAGAGTGAATCGATTGAATTTTTATACTGTTTATTATGGTTTGCATCAAACTCTCTGAGGATTCTTTTATCAAGTTGTTCCTCACTCAATGCCGGTTTTAAGTCTATATGAAGTGTAAGTTCTTTTTTTCTTAAAGTTTTTCCCACCACACTGCTCGCGCTCAGAATAACCGGTCCTGTTACACCATAATGTGTAAAAAGCATTTCTCCGAATTCTTCGTAAAGTTTTTTCTTCCCATCTGTGATACAAATTTCTATATTTCGAAGAGATAATCCCTGCAATTCTTTCGCATACCATTGTCTGACTTCCATCGGTACAAGTGATGGAAGGAGTTCTGTCACTCTATGCCCTGTTTCTTTCGCAAAACGATATCCATCGCCTGTAGAACCCGTAGAAGGATAGGAAATACCACCTGTCGCAACAATCACAGCATCTGCCTTCATTTTCTTTCCATTAGTTAATAAAACCCCACACACTTTATCCTGCTCACAAAGCAGTTCTCTCACCTCTGTGTGAAGAGAAACAGCTACTCCTAATGATTTTAACTCTCTTGAAAATGCTGCGATCACATCAGAAGAATGATCTGAAACAGGGAAAACTCGTTCTCCACGTTCAATTTTCGTCTTCACACCAAGTTCTTCAAAGAAATCGATCACCTGCTGATTTGTAAAACTGTAAAATCCACTGTATAAAAATTTCGGATTACTTGTCACCGCCGTAAATAAATCTTCTATATCAGCGGCATTCGTTATATTGCAGCGTCCTTTTCCTGTAATGAACAGCTTTTTCCCAAGCTTTTCATTCTTCTCAAGCAACTGAACATTCTGACCATTTCTTGCAGCGAAAACTGCCGCCATCATCCCGGCAGCCCCGCCGCCCACTACGATCACATTACTCATGCTCTATTCTTCTCCTTTATTCTGTCTGTAAGACTCGTTCGTTCCTGCGCTGCCACCTTCCTGGCTGCTTTCTTCTCCGCTGTAAACCTGATATTCACCCCAGATTTTCTCCAACGTCTCTAACGTCGAAACAACTTCCTTCTGCTTTTTCATACAAATCGCAACAATCAGTGCATTGATCACACTCAATGGTGCAACAAGTGAATCGACAATAGATGCCATATCACTTCTTGCGATCAGATTGCAGGAAGAATACTGATTCATAGGTGAATGGATACTGTCAGTAAGTGTGATTACTTTTGCCTTTCTATTGCTCGCAAATTCCAATGCTTTCAATGTTCTCATCGAATATCTTGGGAAACTGATTCCTATGATCACATCCCCTTCTCCGATTCGAATAATCTGTTCAAAAATCTCACTGGAACTGTTTGTATTTACTGTAATTACATTGTCGCATACAAGATTCAGATAAAATCCCATAAAAGAAGCAAGTGGTGCACAGCTTCTGATTCCCACAACATAGATTCTCTTTGCTTCTAAAAGGGTATCAATTGCCCAGTTAAATGCCTTATGATCGATTGCAGACAAGGTCATCTTGATTTTCTCAATGTCTGACTGAAGAACGGTTTCGAGAATCTCACTCTGTGTAATTCGTCCATAGGTCACTTCCATACGCTGGATTGAATTCAATTTATTACGGACAAGTTCCTCCAACGCTTTCTGAAATTCCGGGTATCCCCTATATCCCAGCTGGGTTGCAAATCGTACAACCGTAGATTCACTGACACCCACAATCTCTCCAAGACGCGCTGCTGTCAGAAATACAGCCTTATCATAATTTTCTTTCACATATTCTGCAAGGCGCTTCTGCCCCTTGCTCATCTTCTCATATTTTGCTTCGATCCTTCCGATCAGCTCATTCATATTCGCTTCAATATTGCGTTCTGATGTTTCCATTCTTTTACACTATTCCTAATCCCTAAATATTTCATTATCCGTCCAGCAGCTTCAACAGATACATAAGAGTTCTGTCATACCTCTGCCTTGCTGATTACTTCACAGCCCGCGTGTACTCTTTCAGCCAGATTCGTTCTTCCTCTGAAAGGTAAGGGGACACCTTTTCATAAACCTGCTTATGATAATGATTCAACATTTCTTTCTCCTCTGTACTCATTTTCTCCGGCAAGATTGCATCCAGATCAATTGGTACATAAGTAAGAATTTCAAAATTCATAAACTGTCCATACTCATTCTTAACTGTTTTTCTGACAAGCAGCTCATTTTCCAGACGAATTCCATGAGAACCCTCAATATAGATTCCCGGTTCATCTGTGATCACCATATTCTCTTCCAATGCCGGAGCCGACCTCTCTCCCTCTTTCCAACGGAAATTGATCGGTCCCTCATGGATATTCAATAAATAACCAACACCATGCCCCGTTCCATGATTAAAGTTCAGTCCTTCTTTCCAAAAGATCTCTCTTGCAATACAATCCAGATTCGCACCACTGCATCCGTAGAGAAATACAGTGTTCGCCAGGCGTAGCATTGCTCTTGCAACCAGTGTGAAATGTTCTTTTTCAAGGTTCCCCACTTCTCCAAGTGCAACCGTACGCGTAATGTCGGTAGACCCTTCCAGATAATGACCACCTGTATCTGTCATGAAAAGCTTTCCTTCTTTTAAAGGGACATTGCTTTTCTCATCCGCACTATAATGAACAATTGCCCCATGTTCTCCATATGCACTGATCGGGCCAAAACTTGGTCCGAGGAAATGCTCCTGCTCTGCACGCAATCCTTCCAGCCTGGAAGAAGCAGACAGCTCTGTAATCTCCACTCTGCCAATATTCTTCTTTAACCAGTACATAAACTTTGTATGTGCAACCGCATCCTTCAAATGTGCTTTTCTCAAATTCTCTGCCTGTGTTTCATTTTTAACTGACTTCATCAGAATTTCCGGATTCTGCTTATCAATAATCACCGTCTCTTTGGAAATGGCCTGATAAAGACTATAGTTCATGATTGAAGAATCCAAAAGGACCTTATCTTCTGATGTCATTTCTGAAACTTTGTGATAAATATCCTCATACGGATAAATCTTCACTTGATTTTCTGCTAATGAATTCACAATATCGTCAGAGAATTTTCTAATGTCAGCAAACAGCTCAACTGAATTATTATAAACGATTGCATAAGAAAGAACAAGTGGACAATACGCAATATCATTTCCTCTTATATTTAAAAGCCATGCAATATCATCAAGACTCGATAAAACATGTGCATTGCATCCATTTTCTTTCATTATTTCTCTGATTCGTTCTAATTTGGATCCAATTTTTTCACCTGTATATTCATCCGCTAGAGAAAATACAGATTCCATAGACATTTCAGGTCTTTCCTTCCAGATATTCTGTGCAAAATCTAAGCTATATTTCAATGATGCGCCATTCTCATCTGTTATATGACAATATCGTTTTCCTTGTGCATAAGTCACTGTACGACCATCAAATCCCAGAACATCCCCTTCTTTTAGCTCACTTTTTAAAAATTCTTCTATCGTTGGAACACCAGGTTCTCCTGATTTGTAAAGCGTGATCCCACTCCCCTGCAACTGCGCTTCTGCCTGAATAAAATATCTTCCATCTGTCCAGAGTCCCGCTTTATCCTTTGTAAAAACTGCGGTACCTGCTGATCCTGTAAAGTCCGTTATATATTCGCGGAATTTAAAATAATCACCGACGTATTCACTGTGATGATAGTCATCTGTAGGGATGATATAGCAGTCTATTTTCTGCTGTTCCATTACATTTCGTAATCGCTCTATTCTGTCTAAAACACTCATATCTGCCTCCATATATTCCAACAATCAAACTCATATTACAAAAACTTGATTATTCAAAATTGTACACATCTATGATACCACCAAATAAATTTCCTTACAAATGAAAAAGACCAGAAAACACAAATCTTTCCATCTGTTATCTTCTGGTCTTTCTATTCAATTCATAATCTAACTAAATCAGTCAGGATTATACCGGATAAGATCCGTTCTCTGTATCTGCTACTGTAGCATCTACTTTTGTCTGCTGAGCCTGTCTGTATTTGAAGAAGTCAACAGCAACCTGTGGGAACAGTGCATATGTCAGTACATCCTCATCCTGCTGGATCCACTGTGCACACTCTTTACGAAGTGTATCAAGCTCATCCGGGATAAGATCTGCCGGACGGCAAGTGATCGGTTCTTCATCTCCAAGAGCCTTCTTCTGAAGTTCTGGATCAACCGGTTTTGTTGTCTTACCGTATTTACCTGCAAGAACATCCTTTGTCTCTTTTGTGATCATCTTATAACGCTCACCCATCAGTACGTTGAATACAGCCTGTGTTCCAACGATCTGTGAAGATGGTGTAACAAGCGGTGGCTCACCAAGATCTTTACGTACACGCGGTACCTCTTCAAGTACTTCGTAGAACTTATCTTCTGCTCCCTGCTCTTTCAGCTGGGATGTCAGGTTGGAAAGCATTCCTCCCGGTACCTGGTACAGAAGAGTCTTGATGTTAACACCAAGGTTCTTCGGATTGAGCAGTCCGCTGTCAAGAGCTTCGTCACGGATCGGACGGAAGTAATCAGCGATCTCAGCCAACAGGTTCTGATCCAGACCGGTATCGTAAGGGGTTCCCTTGAAGGTCTCAACCATAACCTCGGTAGCAGGCTGTGAAGTACCCATAGCAAAGGGGCTCATAGCGGTATCGATCACATCAACACCGGCCTCTACTGCCTTCAGGTAAGTCATGCTTGCAACACCGGAAGTATAGTGGGTATGCAGCTGGATGGGAAGCTTGGTAACTTCCTTCATAGCCTTGATCAGTTCAGAAGCCTTATAAGGTACTAACAGACCGGCCATATCCTTGATACAAATCTCATCCGCTCCGAGTTCGATCAACTCGAATGCCATCTTGGTATAATACTCAACCGTATGTACCGGAGAATGCGTGATACACAAGGAACATTGTGAGATCATACCGGCCTCTTTTGCGTATTTAATAGATGGGGCGATATTCCGTACGTCGTTCAGGCCGCAGAACGTGCGGGCGATATCCGTTCCTTGCGCTTTCTTTACCTTATAAAATAGCTGACGTACATCGTCGGGTACCGGGCTCATGCGAAGGCCGTTTAACGCACGGTCCAACATATGCGTCTGAATGCCTGCCGCATGGAAAGGTTTTGTCCATTCACGGACCGCTTTATTAGGATTCTCGCCGAATAATAAGTTGACTTGTTCAAATCCTCCGCCATTCGTTTCCACCCGGGCGAAACAGCCCATCTCGATAATTGCCGGAGCGACTCTGGTTAGTTGGTCTACGGTCGGGACATACTTTCCGGCGGATTGCCACATGTCTCTGAAGACCAAACTGAATTTGATTTCTCTTTTCATGATATTAATATGTATTATTTATACTTTCTCAATTTTGATAACTTTCCCCTGTCCACGGGTCACGGCACTGATTGCCGATACGATGGCGGCTGTCTCCTGTCCGGAAAGGCTACCGATCGCGGTGGTTTGCGTTGGAGTGGCCGTTTGTACCCGAACGGCTGCCGCTACTGGTTTCTTCGCTATGATCTCTTCCGGCGCGTATTTATTCACCAAGACGATAAGTCCTTTCCCCAGATAGATAACGATCAAAAGGATAGCAAATACGGTGGTCATTCCAACTACCATTAACAAAAGTCCTGTCTCTATATTCTCCATATTCTATATTTGTGGCTAGCTTAAAAGGTTTCTACAAAGGATTGAGCAACTTTCAGCCAAATTAAAAAACAATCGCAAAATTATAAAATACTGGAAAACGATCTGTTACATTTTAATTAAAAAAATGAAAATAAATAAGCGAAACGGCCTTTTCGGTGAATGATTGTCAGCTTGAAAAAACACGTACGTGTTTTTTCCGATGCTTGTACGGCTGAAAATTCAAATATATTACCGTAACTTTGCGGTGGAACTCTAATAATGTAGAACTATAATAATTAAGGAATAAGACCATGGGAAATTTCTTTACATCTTTATTCTCTTCTTCCAAACCGGCCGAGGCGACGGAGGATAATGCGAAGAACGAGCAGAAGAACTTTGATATCTTGAAATACGACGGCGTGCGTGCCCAGAAGATGGGAAAACTTGCTTATGCGATCAAATGCTTTACGGAGGCACTGAATATACAGGAGGATTTTGAGACGATGAGCTATCTCGTCTCCGCTTATACGATGGCGAACGATCTAGGGAAAGCCGAGGACGTGTTGAACCGGATGGTTGAGATGGAGCCGGATCATATCGCTACCCGCTTGACTCGTGTTAACTTATTGTTTATGTTGGATAAGGATGCGGAGGTCATAACCGATTGTTTGCACGTGATCGAGCTAGAGCCTTCTAATCATGTCGCTTATTTCATGATGGCAAAAGCGAAGAAAGCGACGAATGACGTATTTGGCGCTATCGCCGACCTAACGAGATCGATTTCCTTGAAGGAGGATTTCGCCGATGCTTATTTATCGCGTGCAGAGATTCTTTTAGGACTGGGACAAGCTAAAGAGGCGCTGCCCGATGTGGAGAAAGCGATCGAGATCGTGCCGGAGGAGGAAAGTTCTTATTTATTGAGAGGACGTATTCATATGGCTTTAGGGGATATCGAGGCTGCGAATTCTGATTTCCAGCAGGTCCTAGATCTAAATCCGTTTAATGAGGATGCTTGTATCTTATCTGGTCAGTTATTGATCGAGCAAAAGAAATATGACGAGGCGATCGCTTTCTTTGACGAGGCGATCGAGACGAATCCGTCTTTTGCCAAGGCTTATAGTGAGCGTGGGCGAGCCAAGAATCTGAAAGGAGATAAGACCGGTGCGTTCGAGGACTTGAAGAAATCTTTGGAACTGAATCCAGAAGGCGAAGAGGCCCAGAAGATGAACGGACAGCATTCGAATTTCGATAATATGTATAAAGGGGGAATCTTTTGATCAAGGTAACCACATTTTCAATCCCATTGGATACCTCTAGTTGTAGAGACGTAGCGTACTACGTCTCATCCCTTCAAAATGGTAACTTAAAGTAAGGACATACTACATTCCAAGACAAATTCCATACAATAAGTATATGAATGACATGGCTCTGTAAGTTATTGGACATTAGTGTCTTAAAAATACGATTGTGTTTTTCGCAAAAGACGTACGTGTTTTTTTGAAAAGTCGTAAATGTTTTTCGAGAAACACGTACGACTTTTTACCGAATCATTCGATAGAGAACAAGAGCATACATAGAAATATACGATAAGCCTCCCTTATCACTGGATCTTCTCGTATGAAACAGTACATCAAAAAATCTCTGGAAACAAGTTTATATTTTTTCTCAGCGTAGGTATCTCTATCGAAATGATAGGATTCTCTATCGTTTATTTCAGCAAGCCTCAAATTGCTAGTTTTACCCCTTAAAGTTGAAAGTTACGCCTATCGTGCCGAATAATGGATTCCTCTAATTTTGCTAGTGTAAAACAAGAGAAAAATTCAATCCATTATGAAAATAAAGAATATACTAGCATTATTATGCTTCCTTTGCATCGGAGTGTCTTGCTCCATGGAAGACGATATTTTGAGTGGTGTGGATACGAAAGGACCTGCAGGTATCGATGCCACAGAGCTTTATGCCTCATTAGATCTCTCTCTCCTTGTAAGGAATTCGAATGTTACTACGAAAAGCTCTGAACTTACTGGGCCAACTGACGGAACTGAGGAGAATATGACGAAGGATGAGAGATCTGTTTCTGATTGTTACATCGCTATCTTTAAGTATGATTCCAAGACTAAGAATGTAGGGGACTTTTTAACTTCTTATTATTCCTCGAACGGATCGATAAGCGAATCCCTAATTTTTAAGATTCCAAAAGATAAATCAGAGCGTACGGATCTCAAGATCGTGGTAATCGCGAATGCGGCAGCGTCCGTATCCAGATCTGGCTTAGCTTCAGCTAGCCAGATTTCTTATGCGGATTTAAAGGGTAAGACCTTGGTTGAGGTTCCTAATGTTTTTGTAAAAGTAGGGGAAACTGAAATAGCAAAGGGAGATGGAGGAACCTACCCGGATAATAAAGGAGGTGTCTACGTGAACATATCCGAGAAGATTCTGGGTTTGGATCAACCCGCTAATACGCCTGTCGAGGTAAAACTTATCCAACGTACGGCGGCTATCATGTTGCAGCAGTTTAAGATTCTAAAGTCTGATGGGACTGAGTATGATAATGTGGAAATCAAAGGTTTATCTTTGCTGAATTCTAAGACTATAGGTCAAGTAGCGGGTGAGGTTTCTTCTGGTGAGAAATTATACGGAATGCAATCCGTTAATGGCACTACAGAACGTTTGTATAGCTATGAAAATACCTCATCTAGTCAGCCAACAACATTGAAGATTGATTATGTGTATAATAATGGAGAAACAGGAAGTTGTAGCTTCCCGATAAAGTCCCGTTTGAGTGAGGCTTCTGATCCTAAGGCAGAAGTATGGGCCGGTTATCTGTATAAGTTGACGGTGAAGCTTACGAATGCTGCTGTCGATGTAACTGTGAAATGTGTGACACAGGATTGGGTGTTTAATAAAGATCATGAGCTAGAGTTTACATTCTAAGGAATAATAGGGTAATAAATAAAAATATAGAGTTATGAGATTTAATGTAGTTTTATTTATGTTGATAGTGGCCCTATTGGGAGGGTTGTCCACTTGTTCCTCTGAGGTACCGATCGGTTTTGATACGGATGAGCTGTCTTTTGATATGTCTTTGGTTTTATTGACGGGGGATATGCAGACAAAAGCATCGGATCCTAATTACACATATGCCACAACGGAGGAGCTTACGATTCAGAATTGTCATGTGGCTGTTTTCGATAAGGATGGTAAACGTATCTATTTTAAGAATTTCTATTCAAAGGATTTGGGAGAAATGAAAACTATCGGTAATCTATCCGGCTATGAATTACAATTGGAGGGTGTACGTACCTTCGGTAAGGAGGACAAAAAGGTATCGGTGTTGGTCGTGGCGAATGCGAATAATGCGAATAATTCGCCATTTGATAACTTAACCACCTATGATGGTGTGGATAATAGTTATACGGCAAAAACAATAGCAAAAGGACCTGTTACAGCTTCCCTATTGGTGAAAATCGGGAAATCGGAAACTACCTTAAAATATAATCAGGATAATGCGCCTGTAACAGTCTCATTGATTCAGCTTAGCGCTAAAATAGAATATACGGGGGTTTATAAGAAAGAGAACGGTGAGTTACTAGAAGGATTCTCATTAACGAAAGTGGCTGGCTTAAATGCTAGTTCGAAGATCACTATTTTTAATACGTCTGCTGTAGAGAATGGAGCTTTCTCGGATTTGGCTTATCCTACGACTAAGCCAGTTACGTTTTATACGTATGAAATTAGTGATGCGTTTAAAGAGGTTATATTGAGTGTGCAAAGCGGAGTAGAGCCAAAGGAATACCCTTTTCCTGCCAATAAATTTATAAAGGGTAACTACTATAGGATAAAAGGTTTAAAATCTTCTACGGAAATAGAATGGGTTTTAGAAAATGTTGAAGACAAGGAAGTCACACTTGACCCTTTTGAATAATAGAATGGATGTCTAATTGCTAAAAAAAACAAGATGATGAAACGATATATTATTTTTTTATTAGGACTGTTGATCTTGGGTGCTTGTGCGAATGATGAGTATTTGACTCAAAGAACAGAAGTGAAAGAAGGTATTCCTACAGTAGTGAAATTATCTGTGGGGGCGGGTATTAGTGATCAGATTGAGACGAAGTCTTTTTTGGATAGTGATGTTTCTGATTTATATGTGTTTTCTTTTAAAAAGAGTACTGATGAGTTTTTAGCCGCTCAAAAGTATAAGGACCTTTCTGGAACTACTATATCTTTCTCTACTCAGTCTGGAGAGCAACAGATTTTTGCGATAGCGAATGTGAACTATGATATGTTTCCGGGACTTTCGGAACAATTGGAGGAGTGGTTGACAAAGAATCCCTCAAAATCGGAGTTGAAATCCCTTTTAGCGGATATTGGAGGTGATAATGCGGTCCAGTTCGCGAATACGACTTCATTGGTGAGTGGATTATGGAAAAAGGATGATGATACACAAGATTA
>OHFV01001320.1_pt1 | contig 10622 bp, 8 predicted proteins | sample 1567611 | NCBI WGS metagenome assembly OHFV01 (sample SAMEA3879532, study PRJEB24766) | human gut metagenome | biome: human-associated habitat; feature: feces | place: USA | collected 1985/1987
AGTGGCAACGTCCGTATGATGTTGAATACCCCCTTGAAGAATAAGAAATTCTCCATCAACTCCATGACAATGGCCTCGTTCGCTAATAGCAACGGATATATCAACGAGGAGAAGAATACGAACCGGAATCTCATATTGTCCGAACGTGGTGGTATCGACTTCCGCTCCTCTTATCTGGATCTGGGCGTAAACGGGAATATTCGTTACAATGCCACCAGCAACTCCCTGCAAAAGGAAAATAACCAAAACACCTTCAATTACGGAGCCGGCGGTTACACGACAATCTATCTGCCCCTCAATTTCAAGATAGAGAGTGACGTGAACTGGTCTACCAACTCTGGCTACGGGGACGGATTCAAACAGAACGAAGTCCTATGGAATGCCTCAGCCTCCAAGTCTTTCTTAAAGAATAACCAAGGGACGCTCCGTTTCAAGATCTACGATATCCTGCAACAACGAAGCAATATCTCCCGTTCCGTTACCGCTAGCTATATACAAGACTCAGAATATAACACGCTAGGCAGTTATTTCATGGTACACTTCATCTATCGGTTCAGCATCTTCAAAGGTGGGGCCACTACCAGCGACATGAAAACGCCGGGTAGAGGCGGACGGGGAAGAGGTCCGATGGGCGCTCCTCCGGGACATCGATTTTAATCCCCTAAGTGGAGACTTTATAAAGTCCGTACGCAACAAAAAACGCACCGGACTTGTTTTTACTTAGGATAATATATAAAAAACTTAGGATAAAATAACGCTAACTAGCGCATTAACAGCGGAGTTTCAATGCTTAGCTAACATATATCCTCTATGCCCACAAAGTATTATTAACATTTTAAACGGATTATTTTTACCTTTTTTGTGTAAATATTAAACTAAAACATACGTTATTTGTTGCAATATTAAGAGAAAGATATTGATATGAGGAAGTCGACAATTTGGTTGCTTGCGGTAGTTATGGCTTTTGCCTTCGCCGGGTTATTATACCTACAGGTAAACTATGTGAGCATTATACTTAAGACACGCAGCGAACAGTTCAATGAGACTGTCAAAAGAAGCCTGCGCCAAGTATCTAAGAATCTGGAATTGGATGAGACCCGTAAATACCTCGAGGATGATATCAACCGGGATGAGACAAATTTCATGTATCAAAATGCCCCGGATGCCCAAAGCCTAGGACAAGTGATCAACCATGAGAAATACCAATTACAGATCAAGGATTCTAATGGAACCGTTCAACAAATAGAGATGCAAAGTTTTAGCGCCCATAAGTTCGAGCCGCTCTCTTCCTTGTCAAAACGGCAGTCTGCCAACAGCATCGTAAACACATCTAAAGATTTACAGAAGACACTAAAAAGACGTTACCAGTACCAAGGTGGACTGATAGAGGAGGTGATTTACAACATCTTATACACCGCAAATCTAAAGCCGATCGAGGAACGTATAGATTTTAAAAAGCTGAACAATTACTTAAAAACAGAATTTATTAACAACGGTTTGAACTTGCCGTTTGTGTTTTCTGTTATTAACAAAGATGGAAATGTAGTATACCAGAGCGGAGAATTCCAAAAGCAACCGATCGCCTCTGACGTGATCACCCAAGTGCTTTTCCCGAACGATCCCCCATCGAAACTAAACTACCTGAGAGTTTATTTTCCGACGAAAGGGGATTATATCTCAAGCTCTATTACTTTCATCGTTCCATCGGTTATATTCTCATTGATCCTGTTGATAACCTTCGTCTTCACGATTTACATCGTATTCCGTCAGAAGAAGTTATCCGAGATGAAAAACGATTTTATCAACAACATGACGCACGAGTTGAAGACACCGGTATCCACGATCTCGCTCGCCGCCCAGATGTTGAAGGATTCGGATATAACGAAGAGTCCGGACGTATTCAAGCATATATCCGGCGTAATCAACGACGAGACGAAGCGATTGAGCTTCTTGGTCGAGAAAGTGCTACAGATGTCTTTGTTCGAACGACAGAAAGCAGCGCTTAAATTGAAAGAAATTGACGCGAATGATTTGGTAGCGAACGTGGCTAACACCTTCGTTTTAAAGGTCGAGAAGTACGGCGGTACAATGGATATAGACCTGCAAGCTACAGAATCGGATATATATGTGGATGAAATGCATATCACCAATGTATTGTTCAACTTGATGGATAATGCGGTTAAATACCGCCGCCCGGAAGTTCCGCTTACATTGATGGCACGCACTTGGAACGAGAACGGAAAGCTGTTGATCTCCGTGGAAGATAATGGTATCGGTATCAAGAAAGAATATCTGAAAAAGGTATTCGACCGTTTCTTCCGCGTACCGACAGGCAACGTACATGACGTGAAAGGGTTCGGTCTCGGACTCGCTTACGTACGCAAAATTATTGAGGACCACAAAGGTACGATCCGTGCCGAAAGTGGTGCGGGAAACATTGGAACAAAATTTATTATTACTTTACCTCTTATAAAAAGTTAGTTATGGAAGAAAAACTAAAGATCTTCTTTTGTGAAGACGATGAGAATTTAGGAATGCTTTTAAGAGAATACTTACAAGCTAAAGGGTATGTAACGGACCTATTCTCTGACGGAGAAGCCGGATACAAAGGTTTTACCAAAGGTAAATACGATCTTTGTGTGTTGGATGTCATGATGCCAAAGAAAGATGGTTTCACCTTGGCACAAGAAATTCGCTCTATCAATCCTGATATCCCTATTATCTTCCTTACAGCCAAGACTATGAAGGAAGACATCTTGGAAGGATTCAAGATCGGCGCAGATGACTACTTGACAAAACCGTTTAGCATGGAAGAGCTATTGCTTCGTATCGAGGCTATCCTTCGCCGTGTGAAAGGTAAGAAGATGAAAGATATTCCTTTCTACAAGTTAGGAAACTTCTTGTTCGATACCCAAAAACAAACGTTGGCTATCGGCGACAAGGTTACAAAACTTACCACGAAGGAATGCGAATTATTAAGCTTGTTGTGCGCCCACGCAAATGAGATCCTTGAGCGTAACTACGCCTTGAAGACAATCTGGGTAGACGATAACTATTTCAACGCTCGTAGCATGGACGTTTATATCACGAAATTACGTAAATTGTTGAAAGACGATCCGGGTATCGAGATCATCAACATCCACGGCAAGGGGTATAAATTAATCACTCCTTCCGGGGAGGAACAAGCCCGTGAGGAAGGCATACAAGTGCTTTAATTCACTTGAACAATAACGACAGAAAAGGCTGGCCTACATTTAGCCAGCCTTTTTTATACTTTCCTTCTTTTCCAGACTAAGAAGATCCCGAAAACGATCAATGTAACTAGTAGCCCCAAAAGTTGAGAAAAACCGGAGGAAAGACCAAACCCTTCCGGAGCTACAAAAATATAGGTAGAACATACCGCCGTCATGAATAAGGCGGGAATCAAGGTTATCACATATAATTTTTTTGCTTGTACCAAATATACGGTTAAGGCCCATAGGGTAAATACCGCTAACGTCTGGTTACTCCATGCGAAATAACGCCAGATCATATCGAAGCCGTCCTTATCTTTTTGACTATATAATAAGATTCCTATCGCAACGATAAACATGGGAATACAGATCATCAGACGTTTGGCCACCGTTTTTTGCTCCATATGCAGGAAGTCTGCGACAATCAGACGAGCCGAGCGGAAAGCCGTATCGCCAGAAGTAATCGGAGCAGCTATCACACCCAGTATCGCTAATACACCTCCGACAGCGCCCAGCCACTCTTTCGTGATACTGTCTACTACGACAGCGGCATTGTTCTCCTCCATTCCGTTATTATGGAAGAAATACGTAGCAGCGGCGGCCCAAATCAAGGCTACGATACCTTCGGTAATCATCGCTCCGTAAAATACGGGACGGGCGTATTTCTCACTTTTCATGCAACGGGCCATCAATGGACTTTGGGTAGCATGAAAGCCAGAGATAGCGCCACAAGCGATACTAACAAACATGATCGGAAAAATAGGCAAGCCTCCCGGATGCGTATTACCAAGTCCATCCGTAATCTCAGGTAACGGCGGCTGGTTAATAAATAACATAACCAAGATACCTACGGCCATAAATAGCAAAGCGATGGCAAATAATGGATAGATCTTTCCGATAATCTTATCAACAGGTAATAGAGTAGCCAGTATATAATAAATGAACACGACGATAATCCAGAACGTAGCATCTAGATATTCCGGAGTCAGTTTAGCCAGCAACCCTGCAGGCCCAGCTACGAAAACAGCACCCACCAAGATCATCAAGATAACCGTAAAGCCCCGCATAAATTGCTTAAAGTTATTCCCCAGATACCGTCCGATCAATTCAGGAAGACTTTCTCCATCATGCCGCAACGAAAGCATTCCCGATAGGAAATCATGGGTAGCGCCCGCAAATATACTTCCCAATACGATCCAAAGGAAAGAAGCTACCCCAAATTTAGCCCCCATGATAGCGCCGAAAATAGGTCCCAGACCCGCTATATTCAAAAATTGGATCATGAAAATCTTCCAAGTAGGCAAGGGTATATAATCGACACCATCTTGTTTCGTGAAAGCGGGAGTAACCCGGGAGGGATCTACGCCAAACACCCGCTCGACAAATTTACCATACGTAAAATATCCAACGATAAGGGCTATCAGACAACATGTAAAAGTAATCATGGTTTTCTAAAGAATTAAATTGTCAAAGGAAAAGGTATATACGAGAAAACCGTACCACGGGCATTCTAACGAGTAATTGTCAGAATGCCCTTAGTACGGTCTTCGTATGAATCAATTAATTAAGTAAACGCTTAACCGTCTCGGAAATCATCCGTCCTTCGGCTCTTCCTGCCAATGCTTTTGAGGCTACACCCATTACCTTACCCATATCTTTCGGGCCAGCGGCACCGACTTGAGCGATAATAGCTTTCAATTCTTTCTCCAATTCCTCGGCAGACATTTGTTGAGGCAAATATTTCTCAATCACTTTTACTTGCTCCAACTCAACATCCGCTAGGTCTTGACGGCCCTGTTGCACATAAATCGTAGCGGAATCTTTCCCTTGTTTCACCAACTTCTGCATGATCTTCAAGGCATCCGCATCCGTCAGCGTATCATTGGCTCCCGGAGCGGTTTTCGCTTCCGAGAAAAATTTCTTTACATTTCTCAATGTCTCCAAGGCGACTTTATCTTTCGCCTTCATCGCGTTTTTAATGTCTTCACTGACTTGTTCAAATAAATCCATATCCTTATTATATTATTAACTATCGGAAACTGATCACTTGTTTACCCCCCCGCTGAGAATCTTGGCGAGGTTGGTTAGTCGGTTGCTTCGCCGTTGTCGGAGCCGATACTTGAATATCCTCTCCCGCTACTTTGGAACGGGCACGGGCTACGATCTTCGGATCCCGGTTATAAGTCGGATTATCCTCTATCAAAGCGATCAAGGCATCATCGTCCAACTCTTCCTGAGTCAAAACTACCGCTTTCGCACGAGAGGTAAAACGACCCGCCTTTTGTGCGGAAGCACCATAATATTTACCAATCAAATCACGCTCCTTACGCTCTTTCTCGATTCGCTCTTCTTCTAAACGCAATTCTTCCTCTGTCATCTGAGCGGCTTCAGTCCTGCGTTTATCAGCGATCAATGGAATATCATCCATCGTAAATCCTGTAGCGAGGATCGTCATTTTCACTTTATTACCTAATGTATTATCCACGGCAGTACCCCAAATAACCTCTATATCGCGGTTAAACTCGGACATAAAGTTATGCACGTCGTTCATCTCCTCCATGCGCAACTCGGCTTCCTCGCTGAAATATACGTTGAACAGGATTTTCTTGGCGTTCTTTACGTCGTTGTTACTTAATAGCGGAGAATTCAGAGCGTCTTCCACCGCTTGGCGAACACGTCCTTCTCCTTCACCAAAACCATTACTCATCAAAGCGACACCACCATCTTTCATCGTGGTGTTAACATCGGCGAAGTCGAGGTTGATAATACCCGGAAGCGTAATGATCTCCGCGATACTCTTGGCGGCGATCGTCAAGGTATCATCGGCCTTGCCGAAAGCATTCATGAAGGTAAGGTCGGAATAAATCTCACGCAAACGCTCGTTATTGATTACCAATAAGGCATCCACGTTTTTCGCGATCTCCTCCACACCATTCAAGGCCTGTATAATCTTACGCTCACCCTCGAACAAGAAAGGAATGGTTACGATACCTACCGTCAATATTCCCATATCCTTCGCGATACGAGCGATAACCGGAGCGGCACCCGTACCGGTACCACCACCCATACCGGCGGTAATAAATACCATCTTCGTACCGTCGTTCAACATACCTCGAAGATCGTCCAGACTCTCCTCGGCCGCCATCATCGCACGTTCCGGCTTATTGCCCGCGCCCAATCCCTGCGTGATCTCACGTCCCAGCAATAACTTGATAGGAACATCCGAACGGTTCAAAGCTTGATTATCCGTATTACATAACACGAATGTAACATCGTGTATGCCCTCCTTATACATATGAGTAACAGCGTTTCCGCCACCGCCTCCAACACCAATCACCTTAATGATTTTGGGAGTATCCGTAGGATAATTAAAATTTAATATTGTATCGTCCATTGTCTTCCGGTTTTATTACATTCGTAGATCACGTTATTTACTCTCGTTATCATCGTCATCGAAGAGGGTTTTACCAAAGGTATCGATTCCTTTTGTCAACCGCCCGAACAAGCCGGGACCTTTTTTCTTCTCTTTCTTCGGCTTCTCCTTGACGGGTTCCGGAGTCGGTTCCACTGTCGGTTCAGGCTCAACCACCGGCTCAATCTTAGGCTCCGGTTTAGGAGGAATATATAACGCGCAATTCTTAGTTCCTTTCGCCAAGAGGCCGACGGCTACCGCATATTCGGGATTGCTGGCGACCACTAAATCACCACTAGCGACAATCCCCTTGCGAACCGCTGAATAGCGAACCTCCATCTTCAAGCGTTCGCTCATAACAGCCGGTAAATTCTTCAAAGCGGCGCCTCCACCCGTAATCACGATGCCAGCACCGAGAACGCTCATCAAGCCTGTAGCCTCCAGACGAGCATATACATTCTCTAAGATCTCATCCATACGGGCCTCGATCTCACCGTCCAACTCGGCCAGCTTAATCTCACGCAAGCCCATTCCATCCGCTAAACTCACTTGGATGGTCATATCATTATCCCGGTCCGCTTTCGCGCTACCATAAGTGATCTTCAAGCGTTCCGCCTCAGACTCTACAACCCTGAGATTGGTTATATCTTTTGTTATCAAATTACCTCCAAAGGGAACAACGGAAAGGCTGGCCAACTTACCACCCTTATAGACAGTTATCGTCGTCACGCCGGCACCGAAGCCGATCAAGGCGCAACCCAAGTCCTTCTCATTGTCGCTCAAGACCACATCACCCAACGCTAGGGGCGACACGAGAATACCGGCGATCTCGATCTTCGCTTGTTCCGAGATGCTATTGATAATATTTAATTTCAAGGAAGGACGTCCAACAATCAACTTGTAACGAGCCTCGATACGGCTACAAGGCACGCCCACCGGGTTGGACTCTGGTTTATCATCTAAAAAATAGGAAGGAGAAACCACATCAAGAACGGTCAACATATCCGGACGATAATCCTTACACTCTTGATAAAGAGTGTCTATGATCTCCTCCGTGACCACTCCTTCCGTTCCCAACACCTTGCAAACCGTATGCTCGATAGAACGGAGTGACTGGCCACCCAGTCCCACATATACCTGCCCGATCTTGGCCCCCCCCAGTTTATTCTCCAACTTGAGGATCAAGCGTCTTATCTTACTCGCCGTCTCCTTCACGTTATATACACATCCTCTTCGTATGCAGGTGCCGGAGTTCTCAACTTCGTAGGCGATGATTGAAAGAGCGCCCGTCGCATTCTTAGTCCCCACCATTCCTACCATATGGGAGGTACCTAGGTCAATAGCTGCTATAAAGTCTGTGTATGCCATATCATCTATTTTTTAGTACAAACAATCTGATTCTTATATTTTAAATTAATCATACTGTACTTTTCCCAACCCACTTTAGGGATCGCTTGTTCATAGAAAAGCTTTAAATTCGCAAGCTTTTCTTCGAATTCATCCAAAGTACCCAACATGATCCGGTGGTTACCCACTCTTGGAATAAGTTCTATATCATTATCCGGATAGACATAGATTTGTTCAATCTGGTCATTCCAGAACTCATTCTCTTGCAAAAATAATGCAAATTTGTATAAGTCGGTCACCGCAAGCTCTTTTTCCACATATCCACTCACAATTGGCACATGCGCAGCATACCGACGACTGATCGGCATGGTGGTTCCCAGATTATCCACGTAATAACTACCTCTTACGCCCATAATCCGGAGGATAGGCATCTTTTGCATGACCTCTAGTTTGATAATCCCCGAAGGAGGGCGATCATCTCATTCTTAAGCAATTCCGTCTCTATCCGATCCGTATTCACGTCGGCCATTGGCCGCTTGATCGGATCTAGCCCGGCTTTCTTCAGTATAGACACAAGGTCACTCTCGCTCACGAAGTGTTTATCCAGACTGTCTTTCACCACGACTTGCAGATCTTGGCAAATAGAGTCTTGACGTATTTCCCGAAAGAAAAACGACACAAACACGATGTAACAGAACAACAACGTGGCTACTACTATGGAAATTATTCGGATCACGGTTTCCTTATTTGTTTACATAAAATCTCTTTTACAGGCTCCACCAAACGGTCGATATTGCCGGCGCCTACCATTAATACTACCTCATATTTCCCGGCGGCAACCACGTCCAAAAGCTCTTCCTTCTTACACAGCGTCTTGGAAGGGATCGTCACCTTATCAAAAATGATCCGAGAGCTCACCCCCGGAATCGGTTCCTCACGAGCCGGATAGATATCCAGCAAGATCAACTCATCCAATAAAGAGAGACTCGCAGCGAAATCTCCAGCGAAATCTCGGGTACGGGTATATAGATGCGGCTGGAAAATACCTGTCACCTTACGACCCGCATATAATTCCTTCACCGACAAGATACTCTGTCGCAATTCGGCCGGATGATGGGCATAATCATCGATCAATACCACTTGATCAGTCTTCAAATGGAAATCGAAACGGCGGCGAGGTCCGGCAAATGTAGCCATACCCTTTTTCAAATCCTCAGGTTTCACTCCGTTCAACCAAGCGATCGCCATAGCCGCTACCCCGTTCTCTATATTAACCTTTACGGGAACACCTAATTCCACATCAGGAATACGGATTTCCGGACCAACGAAGTCAAAGGTAATATTTCCGTCGCAAATACGAATATTTTCAGCGTAAAAGTCCGCTATTTCCGTAACGGAATAGGTATATTTCTTGACACCCTCCTGTAAACGGGGCGTTACGTTGATTCCTTTCTTGATCAGTAGACAACCATCGGGACGAATTAAGGAGGTAAATTTCTCAAAACTCTCCCGGTAAGCCTCCGCCGTACCGTAAATATCCAGATGATCCGGATCCGCAGAAGTAATCACTGCCATATAAGGAGTAAGCCAATGGAAAGAACGATCGAACTCATCCGCCTCGATCACGGTAAAGTCGCTCGTATCCGACAACATCAAATTACTCTCGTAGTTCTTTAGGATTCCTCCGAGGAAAGCATTGCAATCCACCGGCGATTGTTTCAGCAAATGAGCTAGCATAGAAGAGGTCGTTGTCTTGCCGTGCGTGCCCGCCACGCATAAACCCCGGCTGCTTTTCGTGATCTCTCCCAAGACACGTGCCCGCTTCATCACCTCAAAACCGTGCGCCCGGAAATAGGTCAATTCCGTATGCGACTCCGGGACCGCCGGCGTATAAACCACCAGCGTATCATCGGGCGACTTGAACGCCTCCCCGATCAAAGCTACATTATCCTCATAGTGAATATCGGCTCCCTCCTTTTTCAACTCCTCGGTTAAATCGGAAGGGGTCTTATCGTATCCGCCCACTCGTTTTCCCTTAGCGAGGAAATAACGGATCAAGGCACTCATTCCAATGCCCCCGGCACCTACGAAATACACCGCTGTCACTTTATTTATATCCATATTCCTTATTTCTTATCTATAATCTTAACAATCTCATCCACGATACGGTCCGCGCTATGGCGTTGCGCCAAGGTCTCGATATTACGGCTCAACGTACACAAACGTTCATCGTCATGAACTATCTTCAAGGCAGTAGGCACCAAATCCTTTTCCGCATCTTTATCGGCGATCATAACGGCGGCATCCTTATGGACCAAGGCCAAGGCATTCTTGGTCTGATGATCTTCCGCCACATTCGGCGAAGGCACCAAGACCACCGGTTTTCCTAATAAGCAAAGTTCCGAGATAGAACTAGCCCCCGCACGGGATATCACCAAATCGGCCGCTGAATAAGCATAATCCATACGGGTAATAAAGTCTGAGCACCAAACCGGCATTCCCCGGTACGCCTTCAAATGCTTGGAAGCGTCGCTGTAATAATACCTACCGGTTTGCCAAATAACCTGTACATCCGAGGCGAAGAACTTATCCAGATCCCCTTGAATACTCCGGTTAATCGTCCGTGCGCC
>OHFV01001331.1_pt1 | contig 10526 bp, 8 predicted proteins | sample 1567611 | NCBI WGS metagenome assembly OHFV01 (sample SAMEA3879532, study PRJEB24766) | human gut metagenome | biome: human-associated habitat; feature: feces | place: USA | collected 1985/1987
AGCATATCGGCAGATATGCCGATTATGTGCAGCATTTAACCGAAAAAGGATATGCCGTTTTTATGCACAATATGGCAAATCATGGCAAATCGAATCAAGATCCGAAATTGCTGGGCTATTTTGGAGAAAAGGACGGTTATAAAAATCTTGTTAAGGATTTAAAATCCGTTTACGACCTTGCAAAAAAGGAATTTCCCGATAAAAAAATATTTGTTTACGGCCATTCGATGGGCTCGTTTATCGTGCGTTGCTTTGATTGCGCTTATCCGGGTGCAAGCGAGGCTTCCGTTTATATGGGCACGGGAGGCAGTAATCCCGCTGCGGGAATGGGTAAGGCGATTTCAAACCTGATTGCCTCCGTTAAGGGCAGCACATATAAATCAAAAATGCTCGATAAAATGACTTTTGGCAGCTATAATAAAAAAACGGAAAAGAAAACTCCGTTTGATTGGCTCACAAGGGATGAATCGATTGTTCAAAACTACATAAACGATGATTATTGCGGCTTTTTGTTTTCGGCAAAGGGCATGAATGATTTGGTTATGCTCAATATTTGGGCAAACAGCGCCGAGTGGTATAACACGGTTAAAAAGGATTTGCCGATTTTGGTTGTTGCAGGTGCCGATGATCCTGTAGGTGCATATTCAAAGGGTATAAACGAAATCGGCGAAAAGCTTAAAGCCACGGGGCATTCAAGGGTTACTGTTAAGCTTTTCCCCGGCTGCCGCCACGAGATTTTGAACGAAACAAACAAACAGGAAGTTTATGAATATATAGATGCGTTTTTAGACGCGAATTGCCGAGATTAAGGAGATGCTTTTATGCTTTCAAGGCCAAAATACGATGAAAACGGAAAAAAAGTGCTTTGCGAAATGGGCGGCGTAAACTCAGAAATGAATATGGATATTTATGTTAAAAAGCTTGCTGCGGGCGAAGTGCTTGATATTTGCGAGGATAAAAACGAATGCGCCGTTTTATTGCTTTCGGGCAAGGTGCATTTTGAGGTTGGCAAAATAAACGAAATTTGCCAAAGGGAAAATCCCTTTGAAAAAAAGCCCTATGCCGTTCATTTTTCAAGGGAAACGGCGGCGCGCATTACCGCAATTGAGCCTGCCGAGGTGCTTGTGCAGCAAACCGATAACGAAAAATCATGGCAGCCCGTTTTTTATAATCCGCAAAATTGCCTTTACCAGGAATTCGGCAAGGGCCAGTGGGGCGGCGCGGGGCACAGAATCGTTTCCACAATGTTTGATCTTGATAATGCGCCTTATTCAAATATGGTTATGGGCGAGGTGTTTAATCAGCCGGGTAAATGGTCGTCATATCCGCCGCATCACCATCCTCAGCCGGAGCTTTATTACTACCGCTTCAGCAGACCCGAGGGCTTCGGTGTCGGTTTTGAGGGCGATACTCCCTATAAAACGCAGGACGGCGATTGCCTTTGCATAAGGGGCGGCAATGCACACGAGCAGGTTGTGGCACCGGGTTATGAAATGTATTATGTTTGGCTTATCAGGCATATAGACGGCGATCCGTGGGATAAAACCAGAATTTATGTTTCCGAATACGAGTGGCTTGCCAATGCCGAATAAAGGATATATTTTAAAGGATTTGCGAGAATTTGCACAGCTTGCGGATTGCACGAAGCCGTTTTTATGCTGCGGAAAATCCTTTATGAAAACAGATGCTTATAAATTCCTTTCCCGCGAGTTTGATCTAACCGTTTGGAGCACCGTTCGCCCGAATCCGAGGTTTGAGGATATGCTTGCGGCCGCCGTGCTTTATAAAAGCGCGGGGTGCGATTACATAATCGGCGCTGGCGGCGGCTCGGTGCTTGATTCGGCAAAAATGATAAAGCTGCTTATTACAAATAATCCGAAAACGGCGCTCACTCAGCCGATGGAGGATAATGATATCGGCTTTTTTGCGATTCCCACCACTTCGGGCACTGGGTCGGAGGCAACACGGTATTCGATATTCTATGTAAACGATGTTGAAAAGCATTCAATCACTCACAGCGGCTTTTTGCCGGATTTAGTGCTGCTTGACGAAAGCTTTTTAACAACCGTGCCGCCTTATCAGCGCAGGTGCACGGCCATGGATGCACTTTGCCACGCGATTGAAAGCTATTGGAATGTTAAAAGCAATGCCGAAAGCAAGGAATATGCCGCAAGGGCAATAAAGCTTTTTGTGCAAAATAAGTTGGGATATATCGTAAATGAACCGCAGGCAAACCGCGGCATGCTGCTTGCTTCTTATTATGCGGGCAAGGCGATAAACATAACCTCCACCACTTCGGCGCATGCCATGTGCTATAACATCACAATAAACTGCAACACGGCTCACGGCCATTCCGTTGCCGTTAATCTGGCAGAGATTTGGGATTATATGAATCACAACAATTCCGCCGTAAACGATAAGCGCGGCAGGGAATATGTGCTTAAAACGCTTGATGAGCTGGGCGTTATGCTCGGCGCGGAAAATTCCGCGGGCGGCGCGGCGGCTTTCAGGGCACTGGTTGATGAATTCAGCCTTGATTCTCCGCATGCCGAGAAATCGCTTGTTGAGGGCTTCGCCGCAAGCGTTAATCCGGACAGATTACTTAATAACCCCACAACGCTTTCCTCGGCAGATGTGGAAATAATATATAAAAGAGTGTTTAAAATAAATGAGTGAATCAAAAAAATCGAGCCTTTCAAAGCCGGGTGTAATGCTTCCGCTTGCGGTGCTTTGCTGCCTGCTGTGGGGCTCGGCATTTCCCGTTATTAAAATAGGATACAGGCTTTTTGCCGTTTCATCTGCAAACACGGCGGCGCAAATCCTTTTTGCGGGAATAAGATTTACTCTTGCGGGTGCGCTTGTTATAATTTTCGGCTCTGCGATTTCCAAAAAGCCGCTTGTGCTTCGCGGTAAATCGCAAATAGGGCATTGCTTTATACTTTGCGCTTTTCAAACCGTTATGCAATACACTCTGTTTTATATCGGCCTTGCTCACACAAGCGGCGTTAAGGCAAGCGTGCTTGATTCGCTCAGTGTTTTTCTTTCGCTTATTATTTCGACATTGGCTTTTAAAATGGAAAAGCTCACGGCGGCAAAAATAATAGGTGCTGCTGTTGGCTTTGCCGGCGTTGTGCTGATAAATTTTCAATCCGGCGGCTTCGGCGGATTTTCTTTGAACGGAGACGGCGCAATTATTCTCTCCGCCCTGGCGTATTCGATATCCGGCGTGCTTATCAAAAGGTTTTCGCAAACGGATAATCCTGTGGCGCTTTCCGGCTGGCAGTTTCTTGCCGGCGGAATTATAATGAGCGCTTTCGCTTTTGCTTTAGGCGGCAGAATCCATATGCAGGCAGGCGTTAAAAGCATTTTGATTTTGCTTTATCTTGCGCTTATTTCCGCTGTTGCCTACACAGTTTGGGGCTTGCTTTTAAAGCACAATCCGGTTTCCCGCGTTGCCGTAACCGGCTTTATGAATCCCGTGTTCGGCGTGCTGCTTTCGGCACTTGTGCTCGGCGAAACCGACGAGGCGTTTAATTTAAAAAGCCTTGCTTCGCTTTTGCTTGTGTGCATCGGCATATATGCGGTGAATGCAAATTTTAAAAGAGGCGGCGCAAAAAAGAAGCTTGCCGATCTGAATAAGTAAATACAGGCATAATTAAAGGAGGCTGTGCGGCGTGATGCCGTGCAGCCCCTTTTGCATATTTTCTGTGAAATTTTATATTGCTGTTTCGATTTTATCGTATTTCGTGGATTTCGTTGAAAACCGCCGTCATCTTTTTGCTTATTTGCAAATCGGTGTGAAGCGATCCGAAATACCAATGGTAGTAATCAACATTCTTGGTAAGCTCCTGCAAATATGTGTTGAGCGGTGATATTTTCGCCGCCTCTTTTAAGTGTAGCTTTAAAAAGTCTTTTGCAACGGCAGGCGCTTCGTAGGATAATATGTAGTTCACATTATAATTTGCGTCTTTAAGATTATCCTCGGCGTTTTTGATCTCTTCGGCGTTCGGCATTTCTTCCTCCCACCAGGAAACGCCCGGCTCGCGCATGTCGCGGTCGTCGCTTTCGCCGCCGCCCATAACGAAAAATGTTTTATTGTCCAGTGTGAAAATTTCGCCGCGCATCAAATGGAAAATATTGTTTGCGATTTTGTGAGCGTTTCCGCCCTTCCAGCGGTAGGGGGTGTAAGCATCCAGCATGTCGAAATTTTCGTGTGCGCCGTCCAAAAAGCAAATAGTGTATTTCTTGCTTTTAAGAATTTCCAAATTTTTCTTTTCTGCTTCGCTTTTCGGATTCCATAAAAAGCCGAAATCACCGCAAATTATTAAAATATCCTTTTCGCCAAGCTTTTTTAGTTTTGGATTTTTAAACCATGATATATCGCCGTGGGTGTCGCCAGTAATATAAACCATAAAATTCGCCGAGCCTTTCGTTTAATATGAATTTTACTCAATCTTAATATTTTTTATTCAAATAGCCCTTTTAAACGCTGCGCAAAAATGTTAAAATAATATTTGCGCAGCGAAGTGTGCACTTAATCGCATTCTTTTTTGTGTGTGCCAAAAGGTGCGTTGTTTATATAATATATTTTATTGCAAAAGGTGTCAAGAGTATGAAAAAGTTTGCCGCGTTTTTTTCTGCGTTGGTTTTAATAATTATTTCTGTTTTTGCCGATATTTCGGCATCTGCCGCAACATACACGCCGGATGTTACGCTTTATTCAAAGGCGTATATGCTTATAAATATGGATGATGATTCATACCCGGTTGTGGCGGAAAAAAATCAGGATGAAAAAATGTATCCCGCGTCGCTTACCAAAATCGTTACGGCAATGGTAACCATTGAAAATGTGCAGGATTTGCAGCAGGAGGTAACCGTTTCCAAAGAGGCATTTAATATTCTGCTCGGCACGGGTGCTCAGGTTGCCGGGCTGAAAGTAGGCGAAACGCTCACCGTTGAGCAATTGCTTTATTTAACGATGGTTCATTCCGCTTGTGATGCCACCGAGGTGCTTGCCGAATTCGTTGGCGGCACAAGAGCTGCTTTTGTTCAAAAAATGAATGAATATGCCAAATCGCTCGGTTGTGAAAACACCAATTTCGTTAATCCGGACGGTTTGCACGATGAAAATCACTACACAACCGCATCCGATATGTCCAAAATCGCATTGGCGGCGCTGAAAAATCCGGAATTCACAAAGATTTGCAACACCGTTGAATATGAATATAACGGCAAAAAGTTTTATCACACAAATCTTATGCTTCGAAAGGGCTATGTTTCTTATTATTATAAGTATGCAAAGGGTGTTAAGACAGGCTCAACCGAAGAGGCGGGCTACTGTGTTATCACAACGGCAAGTAAGGACGGATATAATTACCTCGCCGTTGTTTTGGGCGCGCCCGTGATAGATTATAATAAGGACGGCTATGTTGAAAAATGTTCGTTTATAGACGCTGCCACACTTTTTGATTGGGCATTTTCACAGCTTAAATATTCCACAGTGCTTGAGCAAAGTGAGGTTGTGGATGAAGTGCCGGTTAAAAACGGCAAAAATGCCGACACCGTTCGCCTTGTTGCCAAGGATGATGTAACGGCGATTGTGCCCGTTGGGCTTGATAAATCCACCGTCATTATCAAGGTTCAAAATAAGCCCGAGGAAATTAAGGCCCCCGTTAAAAAGGGTGATGAAATCTGCACGGCGGATATAATTTACGGCGATCAGGTGGTTGCCACAACCACGCTTGTTGCCGCCGATGATGTGGAGCTTTCCACTTTGCTGAAAGTGCTTAATTCGATAAAGGCGTTTTTCTCGCTCACAGCGGTTAAAATCGTTATCGCCGTGGTTGTTATCGGCCTTGCGGCTTATATCACCTTGGCCGTAAGCAATGCAAAAAAACGCAAGGCTCGCCGCCGCAAAGCACTTGAGGAACGAGAAAACGACGAATAAACAGTGTTTCAATAAAATATAAAAAATGCCGTGTGTAAACCAATCGCCGGTAAACATAAAGCAAAACGGATGCGTCGCTTAAGATGCATCCGTTTTTTGCGCTTGAATATGATGAGCCTGCGAACTAAATCCTGCCGGTAAAACGCTTGCCGAAAATTCTGTTCAGGCCTTTTTGATTTTGCCGCCTGAGTTTTTTCTTGAAAGCAAAAGCCCCAAAAGCAGTAAAGCAGGAAACACGATCGCCGCCAAAATTCCGGCTCTTAAATTGTTGCCGAATTTGCCGGAAACAAAGCCCGCAAGAGTGGGGCCTGCGGAACAGCCGAGATCGCCCGCCAAGGCAAGCATTGCAAAAAGCAGGGTGCCGCCGCCTTTGATTGAGGCAGAAGCTTTGCTGAAGGTGGCGGGCCAAAGTATACCCACGGAAAAGCCGCAAACGGCACAGCTGATAAGCTCAATCGCAGGGTTTTGCACAATTGAAATGCACAAGTATGCCGCAATGCATAAAACGCAGCTGAAGCCCATGAATTTGTTTATATCTATTCTGTGGCCGAGCTTGCCGTAAATCAGCCTTGATGTCCCCATCAGCGCGGCAAATGCCGTTGGGCCTGCAAGGTCGCCGATCGTTTTGCTTACGCCGAGCCCTTCCTCGGCAAAGGCGGAGACCCATTGGCTCACCGATTGCTCGCTTGCGCCTGCGCAAACCATCATCAGCATCATTATCCAAAAGGTTTTGCTTGCAGCAAGTTGCTTTAATGTAAGTCCTTTTTCGCCTTCGTCAACAAGCGGATAAATAGGCACGCGGGTGAAAAATATTCCGTTAAAAACGGGCACGGCAGCCCAAATCAAAGCAAGTGCTTTCCAATTTTCTATGCCGAAAATTGCAAAAAACGCGGTGGAAAGCAGCACAACGCCCATGTGCCCCCAGCAATAAAACGAATGCAAAAGGCTCATGGCCTTTTCTTTGTTTTCCGTGGGGCAGGCTTCGATTATCGGGCTTAAAAGAACCTCGAGCAAGCCGCCGCCGATTGCATATATGATAACGGAAATCACTATTCCAGCATATGCGCTCGGCAAAAGCTCGGGCAAAATTGTGAGCAGTATCAGCCCTGCGGCGGAGCAGCCGTGCGCAATCAGCGCCGAGGCACGATAGCCTATTTTGTCAATGAAATAAGCAGAAGCCAAATCAATGCAAAGCTGAATAACAAAATTTATCGTTATCAGCACGGTGATTTTTGAAAGCTCGATTGAATAGCTTTTCTGAAATGTAACAAAGAGCAAAGGCACAAAATTATTAACTATTGCCTGGATTATATAGCCGATAAAGCAAGCGCTAATCGTTTGTTTGTAGTTGATTTTCATATTAAAAATTCTCCATTATAGGTGTGGCTTCGCATATTTTAGCATATTTCTTTTTTTAAATCCATAGCTTTTGTTTGATTTAAGCAGATAAAACGCGCCCCTTTGCTTTTGCAAAAGAGCGCGTTGATTTTTTTATTGACTTTGTGCTATTCGGGCAGAATCGGTGCGGAAAAATCGCTGAAAATCTTTCCGTCGTTATAATATTTCCAGCAGCGTATGCGAACATAATAGTTTTCGGCAGAGCCGTCGGTATTTATGGCGTAATTTTCGGTGAATGTGTCGTTTATCCATTCGCCGTGAAGATCGGATTTAAATTCGGGGTCGGTGCTCCACTGGATATAATATCCGTGGCAAACCGCGTAATCCCAAGTTGCCGAAATTGTATTGTTGCCCGTAATGGTTGCCTTAAAGTTTTCAACCGGCGGGCATGCCGCGCAAAATCTGTAAGAATCGCTAATGGCGCAGGCGTCACCGTTTTTGTCAAATCCCACAACCACAACATCATATTCCCAAGAGGGATTAAGATTTGTGAATGTGAAATTGCTCTCCTCCGATGTGCCCACTTCGGTGTATTCGTCGTTTGTAACATCAACAATGCCGTAAATAACCGCATCTTTCGCATCTGCCCAATCAAGCCAAAGGGATTTGCCGCCGCTGCCTCTGCCGGTAACGGCAAAGCTTTCCGTCGGAATGATTTCCATGGCTCTTTCGGCATCCGTGAAATCGCTGAAGATTTTGCCGCCGTCATAATTTTTCCAGCAGCGAATGCGCACATAATAATTGTTTGCAGGGCTGTCAGTTGCGATTGCATAGCTTTCGGTAAATGTGTTGTTTATCCATTCGCCGTGAACATCGGATTTAAATTCGGGGTCGGTGCTCCACTGAATATAATATCCGTGGCAAACCGCATAATCCCAGCCTGCTGTGATTTCATTATCGCCCGTTGCAACTGCAACAAGATTTTCAACCGGCGCGCACGCCGCGCAAATTCTGTAGGTTGCGCTTGATGTGCCGCCGTTTGCGTCAATTGCCACAACCTTGATATCGTATTCCCAGGCGGGGTTCAAATCGATGAATTTAACTTCGCTTTTCGTTACGGTGTCCTTTAGTGTGCTTGTGTTGTTTGTAACATCGTAAACTTCGTATTTAACGGCACCGTCAACATCGCTCCAATCAAGCCACAGCGCCTTGCCGCCGTCGCCCCTGCCGGTAACGGTGAAGCCGTCAATATTGCTGTCAAGCCCGGTGTAAATCGGAATATAAAATGTTTTTGTGGCGGAAAGCAGATTTGCACTGCTGTAAGCCTTGTATGTGTTTGAAGCCTCGGAAGCGGCTGCCTGCACATTTGCCATGTATTCGTGGCCGAATCTGTTTGAAGACGCGGGGTTTACATTAAATTTTTGCAAATAGCCCGTGTTTTGCGTGCTTGTGAAATTATTTGAAATGTATTTTGCGCCGTTGTAAATCGAACGATAAGGATTTGTCCACGGTCTGCCGTATTGCTCACCGAGCAAATCGCTGCGGATATAGCCCGTTAATGCTTTTCCGTTGTAATTTACTTTAACATAGCACCAAACATAACCGTCATTTTGCTTTTCGGTGGTTGAAATCAGCGTGGCACTTGTGTTTTTGGGCAGCTTGGCAAGAATCGTGCTTGAGGTGTTTGGCTGCGATCTTAAGCGCACATTGTCGGTGTTTGTTGCAAATCCGCTTGCACCCGAAGAAGCCCATTTAAGCCCGTCCTCCGCGCCGGTGTTTGCGCCGATGTTATAGTAGTTGTAAATTCCGGGATATTTTGAATTAGTGCCGCTTGCGCCTGCCGCGGTGGGTGATTTTCCGCCAACCTCCTGCACTATTTTTGATGCAAGATAGTATGCCGAAAGTCCGCTGTATTTTGCCGCGTCCAAAATTGCCTGTGAATATTTTACTCCGTTCGGGTAAGCTCGGCTTGTGTATTTTTGTGTGTTGCCGCTTGAATCCTTGTAGGATATGTATGAATTATACATCCATGTGTTTTGAATAATCGTTTCTATTCCCGCGGTTGTTTGGCCGCTCTCGTATGATGTGGATTCAAATTGAAAAATGTATTTTTCGTCAAGAAAATTAAGCGGGTTCATATAGTATTTAACCGCCGCTTCGGAGGCGGAAACCCAGGTCTTTCCCTCGCGGATAACATAGCTGCCGTTTACATAGCAATCGGAGCAGCGGCACAAATAGCCTTTTGCTTCGTTTGATTCCGTTTTTTGAATAAGCTGCTGGCTGTGCTTTCTTCGCTCGCTTGAAACGGCTTCATCAAGGCTAAGATTTGTTTCCAACGGCATGAAATTCCAATTCGGATATTTACTGTGCAGCTTTGAAAGCGCAGCTATGTAGGATGAAGTAAAACCCGCCTTTGCAAGGCTTGCTTCGTAGTCGCCGGCAAAGCTCGTGCCGGGAATAAACAGCGCCGAAATCGCCATTACAGTTGCAAGCAGCAGGCTTGAAAGCTTTTTGAGTTTTTTCATATGTTATCCTCCGTTATTGCAGACGCGAATTGAGTTATATTATATGTGCTTCAGGTGTGTTTTGCGCTTTTGCACAAAGTACATCACCATAATTGCATTATAATAAAAAGGATGTTGTTTGTCAACAAAGGGGAAAACATTTACAAAAGAGCATAATAATGAAAATATTTGTTAAAAATAGTAAAAAAAATGTGAACTGTGTTGACGGTTCAATTTGCCTTGTGTATAATAATCACATAAATGCACACATGAGGGGGAGTGATTCTATGCATGCAAAGTCGGACTTGGCTTTAAGGCTTAAATTGCTTAGGAAAGAGAGAGGGTTAACCTCCGATCAGGTGGCAGAGGCAGTAGGTGTTAAAAGCGCTACGTACCGCCGCTATGAAATAGATACGAAGCCGAAGGACAGTATTTACCTTGCCCTTGCGGATTTTTTCGGTGTTACGGTTGATTTTTTAATGAGCGGCAAGGTGCCGAAATCGGAATATCGCCTTGCGGATGGCAGTATGTACAGAAGCAGCTGTGAAATCATGGAGCTTTCCGACAGAGAAGCGGCTTTTGTCAGCAAATTGCGCGGCCTTTCGCAGGAGGATTGCGATGAAGTTATGAAATTTATCGAATGGAAAAAATCTCAAAGCGGCACAAAATGATTTTTTTGTTGACAGATATGCCCTTTATGGTATAATTATTAACAAAGTAATATAATTTTTATAGGA
>OHFV01001336.1_pt1 | contig 10481 bp, 7 predicted proteins | sample 1567611 | NCBI WGS metagenome assembly OHFV01 (sample SAMEA3879532, study PRJEB24766) | human gut metagenome | biome: human-associated habitat; feature: feces | place: USA | collected 1985/1987
AAAGTGGCTGCAATTTTTATCTGAGCTGCTGCAACCGGAGGACATTCCCACCTTGCAGGAGTTCCTTGGTTACTGCCTGCTGCCGACTACCAAGGGGCAAAAAATGCTCATGCTCATCGGCAAGGGTGGCGAGGGCAAAAGCCGCATCGGTCTTGTCATGCGCTCCCTGTTGGGCGACAGCATGAATACCACCAGCATTCAGAAGGTCGAGAGCAACCGGTTCAGCCGCGCGGATTTAGAAAACAAGCTCCTGATGGTGGACGACGATATGGATATGAGCGCCCTGCCCAAGACCAACTATATCAAATCCATTGTGACCTCCGAGTGCAAGATGGATATGGAGCGCAAGGGCGTCCAGAGCTACCAAAGCCAGCTCTATGTCCACTTCCTCTGCTTCGGCAACGGTGCGCTGACGGCCTTGCATGATAAGTCCGACGGCTTCTTTCGCCGCCAGATCGTGCTGACCACCAAAGACCGGCCCACAGGCAGAGCGGACGATGCGTTTCTGGTGGACAAGCTGCTGCGGGAAAAGGAAGGCATCTTCCTCTGGTGCCTGGAGGGGCTGTATCGGTTGATCGGGAACAACTATCAGTTCAGCATTTCGGGCAAGGCCAGAGAAAATATGGAGACGGTCAAGCGCAGCAGCAACAATGTGATCGAGTTTCTGCAATCTGAGGGATATATCCGCTTCAAGGCAGACAGCGAAGCCAGCTCCAAGGCACTGTATGAGGCGTATCAGCGCTGGTGCGAGGACAATGCGCAGAAGCCCATGTCTGCAAACAGGCTCAGCTCCGAACTTGCGCAGAACGACCGCCTTTACAACGTGGAAGCCACCAACAATGTCCACGTCGGCGGCAAACGGGTGCGTGGTTTTATGGGCATCGAGGTGGTCAATCCGCTGCCGTATTAAAAATGAGAACCAGACTTCAAAATTGCCGTACACGCCGTACACTCTGTACGGCAGTTTTCAACTTCATCTGCAAAATACGATTTTGCTTGTGCCTGCCGTGGAGTATTTCACGGCAGCGTGTAAAAACTGCCGCTGAATCGGCGACCGGTACGCTAAACCGGCGTACAGCAGCGTACACGAGCCGGTCTTGCCGTACAGAGCCGTACACCGACGGCTCATTTTTTCAGCCCTGCAATCAATCCTTGTGAAATTCATGAAAATTTTCACTGTAAGTCGAACGCAATGCACCGCCCAGTGATTTACCGAGAGGTGAAGCCTCTGCACCGGGATGTAGCCTATCCCACCGTTCCGCATGAACTCACGCAGAACGATGAAGTCGATAGGGGGCTGCTGCGTACAGGGCATCACCGTCGGAAATCTGAGCGGATTTGTGGCATGGTGGATTTTTCATCTCCCCGCACACCAGCATCACCGATACGAAACCACACTACACGAAATTATGGAGGTAAAAATTGATGAAATCCAATCTGAGAAACGAGATCAAGTCGTACATCGTCCGTCAGGGAATGACCATGCAGGAAGTGGTCGATCTGCTGCGGGACGAACACGGCTGGTCTGACAGCGTTTCCAACCTGTCCAACAAGCTGCAGAGAAGAAACTGCTGCAAGCACAGCACCGCTTGGAAGAAGCGCAGGCGCGGAACCGAGTCAAGGAGCGAAAAGCGAGGACGCGCAGGCTCATTCAGAAGGGTGCGATTCTGGAAAAGGTGCTGCCAGAGGTTCAAGCTATTGAGCTGTCTGAGCTGGAGGGGTATCTTTCACGGAAACTGGGAAAACAAATCTAAATTTCAGATAGGAGGTCTCCGGGAAGCCGGGGGCCTCCTTCTTTTTTCTCCCGTAAGGGCGCACTTACTCACCACCCAGAAGGGGCGGTGGTATTGCCTGCGGCAACCGTGCGCTCTGCGAGGCGGATGCGGCTCCTGCGGGAGCCTTATGTCCAATGCCACATCACATCTGTGCTGCTGCCATTGGCCACGCAGTCGGCTATATGTTTTGCTTCATCATCAAAACTGTTGTTTCCGTTTTGGAAACAACCCGCCGCCTGCCCGCATAAAGCTGCCACCGGCAGCTTTATTTGCGGTTATGGGTATCGCTTGCCGCAATACCCATTTTCTTTTTGCGAAAAAGAAACAAAAACAAGGGCGAAAGGACGGTGAGAATGAATGGCGATTTACCACTTAGAAGCCAAGGTGGTCAGCCGGGGAACGGGGCGGTCTGCCGTTGCAGCTTCTGCATATCTGAGCTGTACCAACATCCTCAATGACTACGATGGAGTGCGGCACGATTATACCCGTAAGAAAGGACTGATCTGGCGTGAGGTGTTTCTGCCAGAGTATGCTCCACCAGAATGGAAAGACCGGGGCGTACTCTGGAACGCTGTAGAAGAAAACGAAAAGACAAAGGACAGCCGCCTTGCCCGTGAATTTGTGGCGGCGCTGCCCATAGAACTGAGCCGGGAAGAACAAATCCAGCTCCTGCAAGATTTCATCAAGGGGCAGTTTGTGGCAGACGGAATGTGCGCCGATGCTGCCATCCACGACCCATATCCTCCCGGACACAATCCCCATGCTCATATCCTGCTGACAGTGCGCCCGCTGGATGAAAAGGGAAAATGGCAGTACAAGACCGAAAAAGAATATCTCTGTGTTAAAGACGGCGAGGAACGGGGCTTTACTGCCGCTGAGTTTAAGGCAGCGCAAGCGGACGGATGGGAGAAGCAGTATCCGTATAAGGTTGGGCGCAAGAAAGTGTATATGCCTCCCTCCGAAGCAGAGAAGCAAGGCTTGGAGCGAGCCAGCAAGCACCCCAAAAGCACCAAGTTCGGCAGACAGAATCCCATCTCCGAACGTTGGAACAGCGAGGAACAGCTTGTCGTATGGCGCAAGGCATGGGCAGACGTAACCAACCGCTATCTGGAACGATACGGACACGATGCCCGTATCGACCACCGCAGTCATGCCGAGCGAGGTCTGGTCGAGCAGCCCACCATCCACGAAGGTGTGGTGGCAAGGGCTATGGAGAAAAAGGGCATTATCTCCGACCGCTGTGAACTGAATCGGCAGATTAAAGCGGACAACGCTCTGCTGCGGGAACTGAAAGCCGCCGTCAAGAAGCTGGCGCAAGAGGTCCTCCATTCTCTACCGGAACTCGCTAAGTCCATGGAATTCCTGCGGCAAAAGCTGTTGATTTTCTGCTATCAGCTTAACCACATCCGCACAGGCAAATCTGTCATTGGAAAATCCGTGGATGCCTGGAATATCAACCTGAACCGATATTCCGAGGTGGTAGACCAAATCAAGGAAACCAAAAGGGAGCGCACAGACCTCCTTGCCGAAAAGAAAGAATTGCCGTTCTGGAATATCCCCAGGAAGAACGAGTTGACCGCCAGAATAGCAGAACTGACGGAATTGCTGGAAGAACTGCAATCCGAAAAGGCGATTCTTCTGGACAATATGGACTGTACGGACGGCAAGGATGTTTCTAAGGTCAGGAAGAAGGTTGCACTGATGGAAGCCAACTTGAAAGAACTGGACGAGCAGGAACAGAAATACTCCGCCGAATTGGAAACCGCCCTTGCCGAATATGCCGAGCTGAAAACACAGGGTGAACAATTCGACCCGGTGGAGCTGCACGACACCCGACAGGAACTGCGCCCTGAAATGGAGCAGACGGCAGTCCAGCGTGTGAAGGAAAAGTATGGCGATAAGTACAGTCACAGGATAATGGATGACAGCAAGCGGGATGTTTCCCGGCATTTGGACGAGTATGCCGAGAGCCAGGAAATCCGGCAAATCCAGCGGGAACGGGAATACCAGCAGCGGCGGCAGAATAAGGCCAAACAAGAAAGAAAAAAGCAGGATGATTGGGAACGCTAACAAACCGGCGGGAGTGTATTTTTACGATGCACTCCCGCTTTTATCTTAGGCAATCATCGAATCAATCTGTTTCCGATCATTGCATTCTGCCCAAATAAAAGCTTTGAGACTCATACCTTGGCGATATTCTCGTTGTGTTTCCATACTAGACGGGAAACGACAGCAATGTAGTCTGTTACTCTCCTTGTTTGCCCATGAATCAGTGGTGGGTGCATATGTCATACAGCAGATGGCAGACCGTTTATTTTCCGTTGGCAACAGGTGCTCAGCTCTGCTTGCGTTCACACAAATGTTACAAGTGTTTTTAATGGGAAACAGTTGCGTTTATGCTATTGATATGGTAAAATTACGTTGCGGATGGTTTAATCCGTCCGACATTTATAAGATTGGAGGTAGTGTCATGTTCCGTTTTATGCAAAAGCAGTCTGGGTTATCTCATTTTGGATTTTGGCCTAGCCCCCATCTATGGACGGGGCAACTCAAAATCTATCATGTGGGCGCATAAGCCAGACTGTTGTTAAGTCGGCTTATGCGCTTTTTGCTGTGTGGTGAATCGAAAGCGTAGTGTTTTTAGATAACACAAGATGGAAATATCACCCATTCACTGTTGAAAGGAGGCACAAGCATGAATAGCATATTTAAGTTGATTACTAATCAGCAAATACCCGAAACGGCAAATGCTTTAGTTCCTGTGATTGGCTATGAGCCTTGGTCATTAAGAGCTCTTGAAAGCATAAAAAGCTCGATTGTAAACGGAGTTCCCACATTGATTCGTGTTCATTCAGCCGCCGACTACCCAATCGAAAATGAAGAACTCTCTCATCGCCTGGATATGGAGTCTCATTGTGTCCTTATTGTTGGGTATAATGACGACAAAGAGGAATTTGATATCGTAGATCCTTGGAACCCCAATTGGGGTGGACAACACGGCGGCGTTGGCAAACTCCCATATGAATCGCTCCATGTAGCATGTGTTAATTGCACTGCTGAAAAAGGAACGCGACTTTCTTTGATTTCACACAAGATTAGGCCAGTGCTTATCGAGGAAAATGCAAGTCTTGCTGTTGATTTGGGCTTTTATGAGCCTTTAGGCTATGTTATCGATAGAAACAATACGAAATTTGAAACATTCAAAGTGACTATTCATTATCTCTTCAATGGAAATGAAAAGCAGCAATCGCAGAGCCTTTCTGGCGAATGGAAGATTGGGGAAAAGGCGATATTTACATTCCCTTTGGAAAAAGAACTGTCGGGAGATATCGATGTCAGAATCGAGGTGCTTGCGACCTTATCAAGTGACAGGCCTTATCAGTACAGGGACAATATCTGTATGGACTTTACGGAGACGGTGAAGATTAACAGAAGTAGTGGTGTGTCGCAGAAGGAAAGCGTTATTTCTTCCATCAATGCAAGTAATTACTAAAACTCGGTATTGGACAATATAGTCCACTGTGAATTGGTGGCATGTGGGTGGATGATTGAAACTCTTCCACCCACATGTTGCCTATCGAAATGTTTTTTGCGTAGACTTCGAATTACAATCAATCGCAAAGAGAAAGGAGCATAATATATATGATCCGAAAAAACATTATTAAAAATAAAAATGACAAACAACGTTATTTCCTTAATGACAGTTGGCGTATAGAAATGCCAGCAGTTGTTAGAACTCCATTTTATGGAAATAATTGTAGTGAATACTTCGGCTATGTCGTTACATACTCTGAGATGGAACAGGCGTATCATTTATTGAAAGTTGATCTGCATAATGGGAAAATACTTTGGAGTATAGATGCTGTCAATGGTGGTTATGGAACACCAACTGTTTTTGGCGACCTTGTTGTTTTCCTAAAAGAGTTTGATGCAGTACAAGCTGTTTCCGCTGAGTCTGGCATTGTAGAATGGGCTGTTCAGGGTGGTCACAGAGTACGAACTACATTAAATGTTATAGACGAAACATTGTGGTTTGGTTCCGGCAGCACCCTTTTAGCCGTAAACAAAAACGGAGAAGTTGTCAAAAAATTACATATTCCCAATTCGTTTATTTACGGTAATATTACGCCGTACAAAGGTGGCATATTATGCACAGGTACGCTCCACAACAATGAAAGGGATTGCTCATGTTCTTATTTATGGCTTATAAATCAAGAAGGAAGCATAATGTATTCTATGGAGTTAGGTAGAAGCCCTGTTATTAGTTCGGATACGTCAGGCATTTGGCTAAAGGATGACTTTGCTTTTGCATCATGCGGACATGACATCATTTGTTTTGATCTAAAAGTAGGAAAAGAACTATGGAGAACAAGGGTTTTTGGGTTTTGTGGACGACATTTTCCTGTCGTTGATAGCCAAAGAGTGTATTATACAACACTAAAGGGTGAGGTTGGTTGTGCTGACATATTAAACGGAAGTATTGTTTGGAGGCAAAAGTTCAGAGAAGGGCTTATTGTTGCGCCACCGTCAATTTACGGGAAGACCCTTTTTGTCTTGGCGGATTGTTCAGTTTTTTTATTAGACAAGGACACGGGGGAAATTTTTCAGCACAAAGTAGTTGGTCACACTCCTTATAGCGCGGTCAGTTTTGGAACTAATAAGGCGTTGATTGGAGCAGGCGAGCCACCAGCAAATGGTCAACTGATTTGTTTTGATGTTGTTTCAGAGGCACATGTATCTTTGCCTATGTATAACGACGTCTACTTTTTGGAAGAAAAAGATTGCAATCTTATGAGCGTGCTTATCGAAACAGGTGGAGAATATACATCTTCGAGTATTGACGTGTCAGTTTTTTCAAAAGATGGGGTGGTCAATGGTAAAAAAATCGGAAATGCCTTTACATATAAATTTAATTTACAAAACAATTGCGTCAGTGGGTTTTATGCAATTCCGGTTTTGCTTGAAAATTTTGGTTTAATTAAAAAAACATGCATTAGTATCTATATTGACAAAAGAGAACAGTTGCCATCTTCCTTTGTACTACATCAATATTTGAAGGTTTCAACAGAGGAGAATATTTTTAGTAGTGGAGCGGCATTGGTGCAAGGACTTATGAAGGTTCATGGGAAGTCCATTTCGCAAAAAGACTTTAGAGATAGGATTAACTATGTAAAAAGAAAAAGCAATTGGAAGGATGCAGACTTCCAAACATGGCGGCTAATTCTCAAAAGAGTCCTTAGTAATTCTGCTGAATCTTTAGATGATTTTATCAGAAGTGAAGAAGGAGGGGAGTTTGAAATATTTTAACCTGATCATTATCCAGAAAAAGGGACACGAAAACAGGCTGGCATATGGCGGCCAAAATTAGAGCAGATCAGCCAGGCCGGGGAGGTTACCAGACAGCCCTGCCTTTGAAGGATTAAGATAGCCTGGTCAGCAGAGATCTCACGGTGTGTGAGAGGACGGTCAGCCTTGCGGTAAGGCTCAGGGTTATAAGATTCGTTCTTCTTGAGGATGTTGTAGATGGCAGTCAGCAACACAAGGGCGACGGCGATGATGGCCTTCTTGTTACCACAGCGCTTCTTCAAAGCTAGATAGCGATTGCGGACTTCTGGGTACTGCTTTGCCCGGATAGCACAGAGCGCACACTGCACCAACAGGGGCTTGATGTATGCCCCAGCCCGGCTGCTCCTGGTGGTTTTCTTTTTTTCCGGCACTTTCATTGTAAGCCCAGCCCAGGAGCAGAAATGCTTCGAGGTGGAAAAAACGGACATATCCACGCCAATTTAAGAGATGATGCCAATAGTGGCAAAGGCTTGGATACCTAGCGCCGTCATAACGAGGTTAAGTTGGGGAAGATATTTCTCAGCGATGGTCAGGATAAGAGAGTCCAGATCGGCCTTGCACAATTCAAGGCTGTCCATGTGGGAACGGATGATGCGGAGTTTTTCGGCCTGTTCCACACACATCTCTCCGTCCGCAGCGGCCTGGATTTTCTCAACTGGTGTTTTGACTCGCTTGTTGAGGAATGGAGCTACATGAAAGGATTCGTTGCTTCCTAGCAGCCGGAGGTAATAGCTGTAGCTGCTTTGCCAAAGCCGTCCGGAAACACGTCATCCAGCTTGATATTGGAGACAGTCAAGCAATTCTGCGCCCGGTTTTCTCTCCCGTGGTGAAATTGGTGAGTTTTCAGCGGTAGCACACCAAATCCCGGAGCTGACGAATATCTGATGGTGGGATAAAGCTGCCAGAAACCAGGTCGTGCTTGAAGATGTCCGCAAACCACTTGGCGTCCTTTTTGTCTGTTTTCTTTCCCCGGATAGCCTTGACGTACTTGGGGTGGGCAAGGACAATATTGCGGGCGTGTTCTAGGATGTTGTAAATAGGGAGCCAATACATCCCGGTAGGCTCCATACACACGTCCTTGCAGTTGTTCTCTCCCAACCAGGTGGCACACCGCCGGAGGTCTCCTGTAAAGGTGCAAAACCGCTTGCCTTTGTAGGTGGTAACGCCCTGCTCGTTGATTGAGGCAATACAGGCTACCAGAAACGATTTGTGGACATCCATTCCACAGCAGATAGGATAAACGATTTTGAGCATAACACATCCCCTCAGTTCGAAGATTTGAGGGAACAGGTAGGGACTGGACACTCACTGAAAGCTTGAAGCAGTCTGTCTCTCCAAAGATAAGTTTACAGGGTTCTACGCCCTACTTATTTGCGCTTGAAAGAGCATCCGGCACACATAATAATTCAGTTCAGCGGATAGCTGTACCCACTCACCCCCCCACATGCTGTGTAGTGTGCCCGTTCCTCTAGCGTATTCTAACAAATTTCGTTTAGCTGCGATAGAGGCACTCCTGTTTCGTATCCCTTTTGTGCCTTGGAGTGCAGCGGAAAGGAATGGTCATAATAATGAAGCAATATTTAAGTGCTCTTATACAAAAAATAGGTCGGTTGAATGTGTCCATATATTTGCTTCTTTTGTCTGTAGGATATGGTTTATACAGCATACTTCCTTATACCTTGCCAAAGATATTTAGCGGCAGTGGGGGATTGCACGTAAACCCTTTTTTCATGGTCCTATCAATTTTATCCTTTTTAGTAGTCCCTATTTTGAATTATCCTAACAACCTTGCTATGCAGAGTGTTAGAAAATATTCAAAGCAGGTTCTCTTTGACGACCTAGTGAAAAAAAAATATATGTATTTTGATGATATGGAAACCGGGAAGATCCAGGATCTTTTTTCCGAATCATCTTTTTGTACACGAAGTTTGCTGTACTCCTGCGTTCAATTTATAATCAAGCATTCCGCTATTATAATAATTAATTCAACTGCTTTTTTTAATTTCCATTTCCTTCTTGGTGTGACTTATATATTATCTTATTCAGTATATTTCTTCATATCCATTGTTCTTTTAAAAAAACAAAATAACAGGATTCATAGTACGCTGTTGTCTGCGTCAGATGTGAATTCTTATTTGATCGATTACTGCCAGAATTTGGACTCTATATACTCATTCCGTTCATATGATAAAGAAAAAGAAAAATATCGTTTCCTTTTGGATAGTGAGCAAAAAAATTACTATGGTCTACAGTTGGCCATAGATAATGCAAAACTGATTCAACACATTGTGTTAGTATTCATTACCTTTTTACAGCTGATTATATTTTCTATTTATTCCACAACGGGAATAGGTAATATCTCATTCTATTTAGGACTTATCTACTCAATATTTAATTTGAGAGATTTTGGTGGAGAATACTTGTCAATGATAGAAATGGTCTCAAGACTAAAAGCTGCGTTAAAACTATTGGGGTACAGCGAAAGTAATGAAAAAGATTGCCATAGAGTTTTTATCAGTGTTCCTACCAATACGGTGATTGCCATGCAGAATGTTGAATTGACGCTTGGTAACAAGAAAATTTTTGATAATGCTAGTTTGTATGTAAATAAAGGCGAGCATATCATCATTCGAGGTGAGAACGGAAGCGGAAAATCGACATTACTTAAAGTTATAGCAAAGATATTAGATATTGACTCTGGGCAGATAACATATGGTCTCCCATCTATCGATGGCATAATGTATGTTTCTCAAAATACAAATTTATTCAATAGGTCAATCTATGAAAATATAATATATCCAATGGACGATGCTAATTTAGAGGAAGTCTATGAGTTGATAAACATATTCGGACTTAATTCGTTGATAACTAGCGAAAACGACTTGTTTCAGAAAAAACCAGGTGATTTTGGAAACAAATTTTCAGGCGGTGAAAAGCAAAAAATTCTAATAATTAGGACATTAATCAATCGTCCGCATATTATCTTATTTGATGAGATTACCTCATCTCTTGACTCAAACTCCACCAAGGTTTTTTATGAAATGCTGAATACGCGATTAAGTAGTAGTACAGTATTGTTTGTCTCGCACGATGATGTCGTTGATAGTGCATTTGACAGAGTCTTAGAGATTGATGAGTTACATGCTTTGTAAAGTGCGTTGTCTTATTATGCCTTATCGTCACCGATTTCTTTTAGCTAAATTGCATCATCAAGAATAGGCAACTTAATGCTGCAAAATTGGAGTCATAAGCACTTAACAACATTGCATATTATTTGCAGAAAAAATCCTTGACAAATCCCATCTCAGCGTGATATGCTGGAAAAATACTGCGAAAAGCAGGGATGGGAGGTTGTGGCAG
>OHFV01001339.1_pt1 | contig 10471 bp, 10 predicted proteins | sample 1567611 | NCBI WGS metagenome assembly OHFV01 (sample SAMEA3879532, study PRJEB24766) | human gut metagenome | biome: human-associated habitat; feature: feces | place: USA | collected 1985/1987
GGGGCTTTAGCTTATAAACAAAGTAAACAAAAGAAAATCAAAATGACTTATATGGAAAAGAAAGAATTTGAAGAAATTGAAGATGTCATTATGGATTTAGAAACAAATTTAAGTCAAATTGAAGAAAAGATGAATGGTGTTACTAATTTTAAAGAAATTGATGAACTTTCAAAACAAAGAGATGACTTGCAAAAACAAATTGATGAGAAAAATGAAAGATATCTTTATTTATTAGAATTACAAGAACAAATAGATAATCAATAATTGACTCTTGTATATACATATAGGATAATAGAGACATGAAAAGGAAGGTTTTAAGAAATGAAAAGATTATTAAGTTGTACAAGTAGTGAAATGTTGAAAATGGATGGACAAGAATTAAAACAAGCTATTCTTGCTAGTGAAGGAAGAACTGTGATGACAGAAACAGTTGTTGCGATTGAACCTTTATTAGGAGATCTTACAAATGCTGAACTTGCTGTTTCATTTGGAAGTGACATGGTTTTATTAAATTGTTTTGATTGTAATAACCCAGAAATCAAAGGGTTACCAGAATGTGATAATCCTGTAGAAAAATTAAAAGAAATCGTAGGACGTCCAATTGGATGTAACCTAGAACCAGTTGATTTAGAAGCTGAATTAATGGAAGAAAGACGTGTGATTTCTACAGGTAGACAAGCAAGAAAAGAAACTTATATTAAAGCTCAAGAATTAGGTTTCAACTTTATTTGTTTAACAGGAAATCCAGGAGTTGGAGTTTCAAATCATTCAATTTGCGAAGCAATCAAAGAAGCTAAAAAATATTTTAAAGGATTAATTATTGCAGGGAAAATGCATGCAGCTGGAATCGATGAACCAATCGTTGATATGAATAGTATCAAAGAGTTCATTGAAGCAGGGGCAGATGTTATTTTAATGCCAGCAGTTAATACAGTTCCAGGTTTATCTGAACAAGAAGTGACTGAAGCTTGTCGTTATATTAAAGCTCATGGGGCTTTATCATTAAGTGCGATTGGTACAAGCCAAGAAGGTGCAGATGAAGGAACAATTCGTGAAATTGCTTTATTAAATAAAAGATGTGGAATTGATATTCAACATATTGGAGATGCAGGATTCTGTGGTATTGCCTTACCTGAAAATATTATGGCATTATCAATTGCGATTCGTGGTAAAAGACATACTTATCATAAAATTGCTTCATCAATTAATAGATAGAATGTTATTTATGTTTGAAAGATGTCATTTAAGTTATAAATAATGAAAGAACGATGGATTTATGATACATTGATCATAGATCAATCGTTTTTATATGGAGGTAATTATGAAAAAGGCTCTTATTATTGTATTTATAATGTGTTTATTAGGGATGATTTTTTTATCAGGAAGTATTGGTGTTTTTTTTGAACCGGTTGAAGTTTTTAATAAAGCTATTGTTGTAGCTATTTTAATTATTGCTTTTATTATTTGTTGTCTTTATAGAAAGAATAAGAAAAGAAGATAAGATGGAGAGTGTTAATTGCACTCTCTTTTATGTTATAATGGATAAGGTGATAAACATGAAACATATCTTTATATTAAAACCAGATACTTCTAAAAGTTTGATTAATTGTATAGTAACAATGATGCAAGGAAAACGTTATGAATTACGCTATACCAAAGATTTAGATGATGTAAGAAAGATAGCCTTATCTTATCAAGATGAAAAGGAAGTTTGTCGTTTATATGCGATAGGTGGCGATGGTTTTGTTCATAAGGTGGTCAATGGCATGGTAGGATCTTTTCATGAACTCGTTGTCATTCCGCAAGGAACAGGTAATGATTTTGCTAGAAGCATTTATAAAAATTTGGATGCTATCAAGATTTTTAAAAAATCTCTTAAAAAAGAAGCAAAACCTATTGATGTGATTCAATGTCGAGATGATCTTTATTGTGTGAATGTATTTTGTTGTGGTCTAGATGCAGATGTTGGTAATATCGTCAATACCAATCGAAAAACAACCATTGCGCCACGTATCTTACAATATAGTTTTACGATTTTAGATAAAATCTTTCATTTGAAGTTTTATCCAACAGAAATCTATACTTACAATAAAGATATCTATCAAGGAAATGTTCTTATATGTACATTTTGTAATGGACATTATTTTGGTGGAGGCTATCAGGCAGGGTATTATTCATCTTTAGATGATGGGATGATTGATATGTCTGTAGTGGGTGAGATTTCTAAAAAAGAATTACCGTATTATTTAAAAGGACTCATTACCAATAAGTTACATAAAACAAAAAAATTTCAACATTTTAAAGAAGAAAATGTTTGGGTCAAAACTAGTCAGTATGTCAATATTGATGGAGAAAAATATGAACCAGGAACCTATCATTTAAAATGTATACATAATGCAATTCAATTAGTTTATTAAGGAGATTATTATGGAAATAGATTTAAAAACAGATTCACGAAAAGTAAAACCGGGAGATACTTTTATTGCGATTAGAAATGTTAATCGTGATGGACATGATTACATTCCTCAAGCAATCAAAAATGGAGCAACGAAAGTCATTGTAGAAGAAGGAAACTATGATGTTGAAACTGTTGTTGTTGAAGATACAAGAGAGTATTTAAAAGATTATTTGTACAAACATTATTATCCTTATTTCAAAGATATGAAATTAATAGGGGTTACAGGTACAAATGGTAAAACAACGATTGGTTATATGATGTATCAAATGATGACGATGCTTGATATTCCTTGTGCTTATATGGGAACAATTGGTTTTTATTATTGTGGGAACTTTATTAAGATGGTGAATACAACACCTGATGTAGATGTGCTTTATGATTATTTTATTAAAGCAAAAGATGCGGGGTGTAAAGTACTTGTGATGGAGGTTTCTTCACATGCACTTGCGAAAGATCGTATTCATGGCTTAGAATTTGATGAAGTTGCTTTTACAAACTTAACACAAGATCATTTGGATTTTCATAAAACATTAGAAAATTATGCGAATGCCAAACAACTATTATTTAAAAAGACCAGAGGAAAGAAAATTGCTGTCATAAATGGTGATGATCCACATGCTTCACATTTTGAATTAGAAGGTAATCAAAATCTTTTGATTTCTGATCAAAAAGGTGATGTTCTTATTCAAAATATTGAATTTTCTCACTTAGGGACAACCTTTACCTTTAAATATCAAGAAAAAGAATATCAAACACATATTCAAATGGTAGGAAGATACAATGTTTATAACTATCTTACAGCGATGCTTTTAATTCATGAATTAGGATATGAAATTGATGCTATTTTAGCCTTAAATACAAAACTCAAAGCACCTAAAGGAAGAATGGAGTTAATCGTTTATGGTACAAATGGTATCTTTGTAGATTATGCCCATACCCCTGATGCCACTTTAAATGTTTTAGAAAGTGCTCAAGAATTTAAAAAAGGAAGAATTATTACGATTATTGGTTGTGGGGGAGATCGTGATACGACAAAACGACCAATCATGGGGGAAATTGCCTGTAAACATAGTGATCATGTCATTATTACAGATGATAATCCACGAACAGAAGACCCTCAAAAAATCATTAATGATATTTTAGTAGGTGTTAGTGGTGATTATGAAGTCATCAATGACCGTCATCTAGCGATTGCTAAAGGAATGAGTTTATTAAAAGAAAACGATATCTTAATGATTTTAGGAAAAGGTCATGAAGATTATCAAATTATTGGAACAGAAAAGATTCATTTTTCTGATCAAGAAGAAGTAGAAAAATATATAAGGGAGCATATACATGACTAAAATTGCATTTTTTGATGTGGATGGAACGATGATCAATGTTCCTCATCAATTATTAAAACCAACAGATAAAACAATTCATGCTTTAAAAGAATTTCAAAAACAAGGAAACTATATTGTTGTAGCGAGTGCAAGAGGGGTTAAACCAGAATGTTTAGACGAAATTCCTTTTGATGGCTTTATTGGTTGTGATGGAGGCTATATTGAATTTCATCAAGAAGTTTTATTAAATAATGTTTTTAGTGTGAAAGATTTAAACTTACAAAATAGTGTTTATGAAGCAACCAATGGTCAATATATTATCAGTGAAAGAGCGACAAGTTATTTCAGTGATGTAGATGGAGAACTCATCAAAAAACATTTAAGGCTTTATAATGGGACAGATAAATTACCTGAAGAGTATAATGATGATTGGCGTTTTCAAGATATTAAAGCCAATACAGTAACAGCGCTTTTCTATAATGCAAAAGACTTACATGAAGCCTTAGATATGTTACCAAAAGAATGGTCCATCAATGCTTATGATACAGGACATATTCGTATGGATGTACATCCTCAAGGTTACACAAAAGGAACAGCGTGTGAGTATTTATATCAAAAATTAAATATTCCAAAAGAAAATACTTATGCTTTTGGTGATGGTGAAAATGATATTGAAATGTTTCATCTTGTAGGAACTTCTGTTGCGATGGGCAATGCGGATGATGAAGTTAAAAAACATGCTTCTACAGTGACTTTAACAGTGGATGAAGATGGTATTGCAGATTTCTTTGAAAAGGAATTTAATATTAAATGAGAATTAGAAAAATAAATTTTCAAGAAATAAATTTTGAGTATTGTCCTTATCCTCAGTCAATGTATGATTCCATAAAGAGAATAGGTTTATCTTTTCCTATTAAAGTTAATATTATTGATGGTCAATATTATTGTAAAGACGGGAACAAACGTCTTTCAATTATTCAAGATTTATTAAAAAATGAAGAAGGCTATGAAAGAAGAAGGGCAGTTCCTTATATTATTTATAATGATGGAAGTTCTAGATCTAATGATTGTTGGCGAGATCGCAACATGCATTAGATTTTTTTCATTTTTTGAAAGCATAAAACGAGAATAAATAAGAGGTATATAATAGATGCGAGGAAGTGATTATTTTGTTATTTAGTAATAGAGATTTAAAAAAATTGATAATACCTTTAATTATTGAACAGGTATTAGCATTGACAATTGGGATTTTTGATACGATGATGGTTTCCCAATGCGGGCAAAGTGCAGTTTCAGGAGTGAGTATTGTCGATGGGTTAAATGTGTTGATTAATTGGTCTTATTTTTATGCCTTATGTTTTTTATAACTTTATTTCTGAATTTATTGGTAAAAAAGATGAAAAGATGGCTTGCCATAGTGCCAAACAGCTCTTATTTACCATCTTAGGTTTATCGCTTGTTATTATGGTTTTATGTATGATTTTCAATGGGAATTTATTGAATTTGATTTTTGGGCATATTGAAAGTGATGTGATGGCTTATGCAAGAACTTATTTTTTCTTTTCAGCCTTATCTTATCCTTTTATTGGTTTATTTAATGGTGGGGCTGCTTTATTTAGATCAATGGGAAATAGTAAAGTGGCTATGACAAATTCATTTTATATGAATATTGGAAATATCGTTTTAAACTACTTCTTTATTTTTATTTTAAATATGTCAGTCAAAGGAGCAGCAATTGCTACTTTACTTTCAAGAATGTTCTGTTCATTTATTATTTTATATATGTTATTAAATAAAGAACATATTGTACATATTGATACGTATTTAAAATATAAGTTTGATTTTTCAACTGTCAAAAGAATCTTAAAAATTGGTATTCCAAATGGTTTAGAAAATGGAATGTTTCAAATGGGGAAAATCCTTGTTCAACGACTTGTTTCAACTTTTGGAACAGCTGCCATTGCAGCACATGCTGTTGCCTTTAGTTTAACGTCTATTGCCGTTGTTCCAGGAATGGCTTTAGGACTTGCTATTTTAACAGTTGTAGGCCAATGTATTGGGGCTAATGATTATCAGCAAGCTAAATATTATACGAAAAAACTGATGATTATTGCTTATATTTCTACGATTATATCGGCTGGTATTTTACTTGTTGGGGTTAGATATATTTTAAGATTTTATGCTTTACCACAAGATACTGCTAATTTAGCGGTTTCCATGGTCTCTCTTCACTGCGTTTTTGATTTCTTTGTTTGGCCAATGGCATTTTCTTTCCCAAATGCCTTACGTGCAGCCAATGATGCAACTTTTACAATGATCGTTTCTACATTTTCAATGTGGACTTTCCGTTTTGCTTTAAGCTATGTTTTTGCTTTGTATTTACACATGGGTGTCATTGGTGTTTGGTGGGCTATGATTGTTGACTGGATTTTTAGGTCAATTTGTTTTATGATTAGATATAAATCCAATAAATGGATGAATAGAACATTAGTATAGGGGAATATATATGGAAAAAGTAGAATATTATTTTAGAGAAATTTCAAAGATTCCAAGAGGATCTTACAATGAAAAAGCAATTTGTGATTATGTGGAAAACTTTGCAAAAGAAAGAAATATAAAATATGTAAGGGACAAAATGCATAATATCGTGCTTTTTAAAGAAGCAACAAAAGGCTATGAAGATCATGAAACAGTCATGTTAGAAGGACATATGGATATGGTCTGTGAAAAAAATAATGATAGTGATCATGATTTTTCAAAAGATTCTATTGAACTTATTGAAGAAGATGGTTTTTTACATGCCAATAAAACAACATTAGGAGCGGATGATGGTGTTGGTGTTTGTTATATGCTTGCTTTACTAGATGATGAAAGCTTAAAACATCCAGCTTTAGAATGTGTTTTTACCGTTCAAGAAGAAGTAGGACTTAATGGAGCAATGGGTCTTGATAAAAGTATTTTAAAAGCGAAAAAGATGATTGGACTTGATAGAGGGAAAGAAAAAATTATTACTGTAAGCTGTTCTGGAGGAAGAAGAGCTGTTGTTGAAAAAGGACTTTCTTATCTAAAAAACGAATCACCTTGTTATCAACTTTATGTGGGTGGCTTACAAGGTGGACATTCAGGAGGCGTTATTCATTTAGAAAGAGGAAACGCTAATGTGATTATGACACGTGTCTATTATCATCTTTCTTTAAATAATATTGAATTTTTATTAGGAAGTTTTAATGGTGGTTTAAAAGATAATGCGATTCCTAGAGAATGTGTCAGTGTCTTTGCTTCAAATGATGATTTTAAAAAAATCAAAGAAGTTGTTTTAAAAGTAGAAAATGATTTAAAAGAAGAATTAAAAGAAAGTGATAAGCATATATTTGTTCGTTTAGAAAAAGTAGATTCTTTAAATGAAGTGATTTCAGTTAAAGAAAGCCAAGATATTATTTCAATGATGTATTTAATGCCTAATGGCTTTATGCATAAATCTTTAAAAATGGATCTTACCAATATTTCTTTAAATATGGGTGTAGTGGAAATGAATGAAAAATTCAATATTTATTTTTCAATTCGTTCACCAATGGAATCAGCTAAAGATGAATTATCAAACAAATTGAGTTTAATTGCTTCAATGTTTAAGGCAAAATATGTTTTAGATAATAACTATCCAGGATGGAATTACGATGAAGGTTCAAAACTTAGAAAACAATATGTTGATTTTGTTAAAGAAACAGAAGGAATCACTTTAAAAGAAGAAGGAACACATAGTGGTCTTGAAACAGGTATTTTCAAAGGGGCACTTCAAGATTTAGATATTATTACTTTAGGTCCAGATATGTTTGATATTCATACACCCGATGAAAGATTAAATATGAATTCATTTTATAAATGTTATCAAAGATTAATTCATTTTTTAGAGAGATTATAAGATGTTAGAACTTATTAAAGTAAAATATCATCAAGATATCAAAAAACAATTAGAAAAAAGATTTATTGCTTTTGACGTAGAAACAACAGGTTTGAATCCAAAAGAGGAAAGAATTATTGAATTAGGAGCTGTTCTTTTTGAAAATGGACAAGCTGTTCAAAAATTTAATACACTTGTCAATGTTGAAGTAGAAGTCTCTGAGTTTATTTCTAATTTAACACATATTACTAATGAAATGTTAGAAAATCAACCACGAGAAGAAAAAGCATACGAGATGTTCCAAGAGTTTATGAAAGAGGCTCTTGAAGGCAAAGTGATTGTTTGTGCGCATAATGCGAAATTTGATATGTCGTTTTTAAAGGAAACATTTGATCGCTTAAAATTAGATGGGAAGATTTGTTATGTAGATACCTTACAATTATCAAGAAAATATATTCATGGACCTTATAATTATAAACAAGGAACGATTGCTCGTTATTTACATATAAAAAATGAAAATGCGCATCGTGCTTATGATGATGCTTATGTTTGTGGACAAATTTTAAATCATATAGTAAAAGGAAGTTTTCAATAAACTTCCTTTTAATGTACAATTTCATTGAGTAAATTGACGGCAGCCATGGCATCTTTTGTATAGTGATCCGCATGAATATCTTGTGCGATATCTTCTGTTAATACGGCACCACCAACAAAGATTGGACACATGTTTTCTTCTTGCTTTAATAAAGTAATCGTTTCTTCCATTGAAACAACCGTTGTTGTCATTAAAGCTGAAAGACCAATAGCTTTAGGATGATGCTTATGATAGGCTTCTAAAACGACTTCTGCAGGAACATCTTTTCCTAAATCAATAACTTGATAGCCATAACTTTCTAAAACAACCTTTACAATATTTTTTCCAATATCATGAATATCTCCATGGACAGTTGCAATTAAAACAGGGCCTTTAGAAGATTTCGTTGTTTTAAAAGTTTGTTTAATAACATCAAAAGCAATTTTACTAGCTTCTGCTGATTGAATTAATTGTGGTAAGAAAATTTTACCTGTTTCATAGTCTTTTCCAATTTGGTCAAGAGCAGGAATTAAAATGTCATTGACGATTGTTAGTCCATCTTGACTTTCTAAGGCTGTTTCTGTTGCTTTTTTGACTTCATCTTTTAAACCGTGTAAGACAACATCGTTTAAAGAAAAGGATGTTGTTTGTTTTGGTAAAACGACTTGGTTTTGTGCTTGTTTTTGAATGTAATTTGTAGCATCTTGGTCATAATTATAAAGTACATTGAAGGCGTCGATTGTATTCATTAATTCTTGATCTAATGGATTGATAATTGGTAAATCAAGTCCTGCCGACATGGCCATTGCTAAGAATGTTTTATTAAGTAAAGGACGATTTGGTAAACCAAAAGAAACGTTACTTACTCCTAAAACAGTATGCACACCCAATGTTTTAACCATAGAAACAGCTTTGACTGTTTCCATAACTTCTTTTTGTTGGGCAGAAGCGGTTAAAACAAGACAGTCAATAATAATGTCTTTTTTATCAATGCCATATTCTTTTGCTTTATTAATGATTTTTTTAGCGATTTCAAATCTTTGCTCAGCCTTTGGAGGAATGCCATTTTTATCTAAGGCTAAGCCAATGACAACACCACCATATTTTTTTACAACAGGGAAGACGGCTTCCATGGTTTCATCTTTCCCGTTGACAGAGTTAATAAGTGGTTTTCCATTATAATAACGACAAGCTTCTTCAATTGCTTGGAAATTAGAACTATCAATTTGTAAAGGGAGTTGAATAACTTCTTGTAATAATTTAATAACATGCTTCATCACTTTTGGTTCATCAATACCAGGTAAACCGACATTGACATCTAAAACATGAGCTCCTGCTTGTTCTTGTTTGATGGCTTCTACAACAAGTTCATCATAACGTTCTTCTTTTAAAGCAGCTTTTAATTTTTTCTTTCCTGTTGGATTTAATCTTTCTCCACAAACAACAACATGTTTTCCAAATTCAACAGTTGTTGTTCCTGAAGAGACACGTGTCAACAAAGAAACTTCTCTTGGAGTCACTGTTGTTGGGCAGTTTTCTTTTAATTTTTGAATAAATTCAGGGGTTGTTCCACAACATCCACCAACGATAGCGATTCCTTTTTTAACAAGGGGAACGATTGCCTCAATAAATTCATCTGCTTTCATTGGATAAACGGTTTGTCCATCTTCTAAAAGAGGAAGACCTGCATTTGGTTGAATCATAACAGGAAAAGAGGTACTTTCTAAAATGCTTTCAATAATTGGAGCCATTTCATTTGGTCCTAAAGAACAGTTGATCCCTAAAGCGTCCACTTTTAATCCTTCTAAGACATTGACCATTGTAAGAGGATCACATCCTGATAAACTACGACCATTTGTTTCAAAGGTCATCGTCGCAAAAATAGGAAGATCACTACATTCTTTAACGGCTAAAATACTTGCTTTTAATTCATAAATATCTGTCATTGTTTCAAATAAAACAACATCAATATCCTCTTTTACAAGTTCTACCATTTGTTTAACGCTTTGATAAACTTCATCAAAAGTTAAAGTTCCCATCGGTTCCATAAGTTTACCAATAGGTCCAATATCTAAAGCAATATAAGCATCAGGTTTGATTTTTTTAGCTTCTTTTGCATTTTGAATAGCCGCTAAAATCACTTCTTGATAACTATATTTATGTTGTTCTAATTTAAGGGGATTTGCGCCAAATGTATTGGTTGTAATAAAATCAGCGCC
>OHFV01001349.1_pt1 | contig 10381 bp, 9 predicted proteins | sample 1567611 | NCBI WGS metagenome assembly OHFV01 (sample SAMEA3879532, study PRJEB24766) | human gut metagenome | biome: human-associated habitat; feature: feces | place: USA | collected 1985/1987
ATAATAAGAAATGGCATCAGAGAGAAGGTTTACCGCTTAAATGGATAAAAAATGCCGGTCATAATTCCAACACTGACCAGCCGGATGAAGTAAATAGACTGATAGAAAAATTTATCAGCGAGGTAGATAGGAGAGGAGTGTCCGGATGAAATTAAATATACAGTGGAAAAAAGTATTATATGGAATTATATTGATAGTTATTGGTATAATATTGGCTGCTCTTCATTTTATTGTGGCTGGAGATGGTATCAGAGATTTCATTTCCAGTATTAATGCAGTTATATCGGTATTGGTAATGTTGGTAGGAACTTATATAACGTTAAGTGGAATCAAAAACTGTAAATGAAAACTTTCCTGAAGAATTCAGGAATGATGAAGAATTCGGCTATATGGCAGGATATGAACTATGGAAAAAACTAATCTTTGACAGATTCTGTGGGGAAATATATAGTAATAAAAAATATTGAAAAGAATGTTACACTATTACATATACATTACTGCGCTTTCACAATTACAGATGAATTCGAACAGTCATATGATAGGCTTAATTAATTCTTTGTATGTAACTTCTTATACTGCGAAGGATTTACTCCGGCTATTTCTTTAAAAACGCGGTTGAAGTGTGTGAGGTTGGAAAATCCGGTCAGCGTTGCAACCTCGGTGACATTTTTATCAGTTTCCTTGAATAAACGTTCTGCGTTCATTATGCGTGTGTGTTTTATATAGTCAACAACAGTACGATTAGTATTTTTCTTAAATTCACGACAAAGATAGTAAGTACTTATATGAAACATATCTGCAAGAACATCAAGTGATATGTCGTGTTCATAGTTGTTGTTGATATAGTTAATAATCTGCGTTGTTCTATTATGTCTTTCAATACCAATGGTGCTCTCTTTCATTTCAAGAACTATAATAATTATAAGATTCACAAGTGCTTCCATCTGTTCCTGCTTGTATGCTGAGGCTGAGTTCTGGGCTTCAAGAAAATAGTACATAAGCCTTCTTAACATTTTTAATGATTCCGTATCAGACTTGTATACACAGTATGAGTTTGCAAGCTTCTGCCTCAGGGCATCTGATGAAATTATGTCCGGTCTGAAATAAAGTACAATCCTTGAAAATGTGCATCCTTGTTCACTGTAGGAACGATGCATAGTCTGAGGTGGGAATATAATACAATCACCAGCCTCGGTTTTATACAATTTATCGTCTATATAGTGATATCTTTCACCATTATCTAAAAAATACAATTCATAATAATCGTGATAGTGCGAACGTATCATATTATCGTTGACGCTGGCCGTATGTGCTGCAGCTATGGATTCACCAAGTGACATAAGGTTCTGTGCTACATCTATCATAATAATCCTCCGTTCTTGCGCTGCTTCTTTGCGCATCTCAAGTTTGTGCGAAGCAATATTTATACATTTCACAACTGCATAATTATATTTAATATATTATAAGTAGTATACAACTAAAAGCTTGAAAGTGCAAGAAATGTAAAAAAACCAATTTATCCTGTCAATATCTGTATAGTTTTAATTATTGAATAGTTGTATAAATTAATTATAAACAAAACATAAACAAGAGATTATCAGATTACTGAAAGGAGATAAAAAATAATATGAGAATATGTTATAAGGCAGGAAATGTAACCTATAACACTAACTATTATTCTGTTATTACAGATTCAGTAGAAATAAGAATATGGTTTCTCACAGATGAAATAATCAGAATAAGAGCCGGCTTTGATGGAGACTGGGATGAAGCTTCATATAGTCTTGCTATGACAGCATGGGACTCAAGAACAGATGAGTTTTTAAAGGGCTATAGAAAAAGAGTTGAAGTGGCATACTCAGAGCTTGTGGATGGAACTGACAAGGCAGTTATTTGCGGAAGTAAGCTTCGTATAGAAATTGAAAAGAATCCATTCCGTATATGTGTATATGATAAAGATGGAACATTATTACACGCAGATATTACAGATCTTGCATATAGAGAGGATTCAAATAAAAGGCGGATACATACAAGCCAGATAGAGTCAGATGACTACTTTTATGGCTTTGGCGAGAAAGGGGGAGATATTAATAAGGCTGAAAAGTATATGAATATGGCTCCTGGTGATGCAATGGGCTACAATCCTAAGGAAACAGATTCGTTGTATAAGCATATCCCATTTTATATAAAGCTTTCAGGCTCAACCCATAAGGCAGTTGGATATTTCTATCATACAACAGCAGAATGTGACTTTAATATGGGACGTGAAAAGAGAAATTACTGGCATCGTTACTCAAGCTTCAGATCAGATGCCGGAGATATAGATCTCTTTCTTATAGCAGGACCTTCAATAGGAGAAGTAATAAGCAGATATACAGATCTTACAGGCAAGTCAATACTTCTTCCAAAGGCAGCACTTGGATATCTTGGTTCTTCAATGTATTATCCAGAGCTTCCTAAGGATTGTGATGATGCAATACTGGAATTCATAGATACTACCAGAGAAGAAGGAATTCCTGTAGATGGTTTCCAGCTTTCATCAGGATATTGTGCAGTAGAGACAGAGCAGGGGATTAAAAGATGCAGCTTTACCTGGAATTATAAAAGATTCAAGAATCCAGAAGAATGGTTTGCAAAAATGAAGGAAAAGGGCATAGTTGTTTCACCTAATGTCAAACCTGGAATGCTCCTGGTTCATCCGTATCTGGAGGATATGAAAAAAAAGGATATGTTTGTATATGACAGCATAAAGGATGAACCCGGTAAGGGTACATGGTGGGGTGGAACCGGAATATTTGTAGATTTCACCAAAGAGCAGACAAGAGAATACTGGAAAGAATACCTGAAAGAGGGACTTATAAAGTATGGCTGTGAATCAGTATGGAATGATAACTGTGAATATGATTCTATGGTTGATAAGGATGCAAGAGTGTATTTTGAAGGTAAAGGAAGTACTATTGGTGAGCTAAAGCCGGTAATGAGTAATATCATGTGCCAGCTCTCTAATGAGGCAGTAACGGAATATAATGAGAATATAAGACCATTTTCAGTATGCCGTTCAGGACACGCAGGTATACAAAGATATGCACAGGTGTGGGCAGGCGACAATCTTACATGCTGGGATGCATTAAAGTATAACATAGCAACTATACTTGGCATGGGACTTTCTGGCGTTGCAAATCACGGCTGTGATGTAGGTGGATTCTATGGAGAGTCACCAGAGCCTGAGCTTTTTGTAAGATGGGTGCAGAATGGTGTGTTCATGCCAAGATTTTCAATACATTCAGTAAATACTGATAATACAGTTACGGAGCCATGGATGTATAGTGGCATGAAGGATTATATTAGAACTGCAATTAAACTCAGATATTCTATGTCTCCTTATCTTTATTCGCTTGAATACAGGGCACATAAGACAGGGCTTCCTATTATGCAGCCAATGTTTATGGTATTTCAGAACGATAGTAATACATATAATGAAGGCGTGGATTTTATGTGGGGCGATTCATTACTTGTAGCGAATGTTGTAGAAAAGGGTGCAGAGATAAGAGAGGTATATTTACCTGATACAGGAGATAAAAATATACGTTTTTATGATTATTATACCAGAAACGAATATGAAGGTGGCCAGACTATAAAAGTACCTGTGGATATAAGTTCAATTCCAATGTTTATAAAGAGTGGAGCTATTATTCCGATGGCTGGTAATGAGCTTAACAATCTTATGAATGATAAGGTTGATTCACTTCATATAATAATGGCACCTGATATAGATTCTTCATTCACTATATATGATGATGATGGAAAAACTAATGATTATAAGAATGGCAGCTACTTAAAAACTGATATTAGTGTTAAAGCTGGTGCAAAGACATATATCGATTTTGAATATGAAGGCAGTTATGAGAACACAGCAGAAACAATGGAACTTGATGTGATACATAGGGAGAAAGCACCATTCTATGTACAGCTTGATGGAAAGGAAGTGCCACATTTCCTTCATAGAAGAAAATATGAGGAGAGTGATATCGGATGGTATTACAGCCAGACTAAGAAATCAGTGCAAGTAAAGTATCCTAATCCAAAGAAAAACCATCAGGTGCTTATATCATTTGAAGTCTTTGATATGATTGGAATGTAATAGCATCAGGCAAAAGCAGGCTGTTACGAAACAGGAGAAATAGTGCAATGCACAGCTTCAGGTTATTGTGCATAAGACCAGTAGCTGACATATAAAAAATGAGTGCACAGAAATGAGGTATAATATGTTGAAAAAAATGAAAAAATATATTGCTGTTTTGCTTACAGTTACACTTATATGTTCATTTGGGCTGACAGGCTGTGGAACAAATAGCGCATCAAACAGTAAGGAAGCTACCGCAGAAAATCCTATGGTATTAACGCTGGCACATGGTTTGTCAGAAAGCCATACAGTACATATAGCTATGCTGCAGTTCGCAGAAGAGGTTAAGCAGAAGACTAACGGAAGAATAATAATCAAGATATTCCCTAATGGACAGCTTGGTTCAGAGACAGAGAATCTTGAGCAGCTTCAGGCAGGTGTTATTGCTATGACAAAAGTATCAGCACCAGGTCTTGCAACATATAATGATGCTTATAATACATTTGGCCTTCCTTATATATTTAGTAATATTGATGAGTTTTATAAAATAATGGATTCTGATAAAATGCAGGATTTCTTCCTGTCATCAGAAGATGATGGATTCGTAACCTTAACATACTTTACATCAGGCTCCCGTTCATTCTACACAAAAGATAAGCCTATACGTAAGCCAGAGGATCTTAAAGGAATAAAGATACGTGTCCAGGATATGAAGTCACAGACGGATATGCTTACAGCACTTGGTGGAACACCGGTAGCAATGTCCTATGGCGACATATATACATCCCTTTCAACAGGTATTATAGATGGAACAGAGAACAATGAAACAGCGCTTACAACAGGTAAGCATGGTGAGATATGTAAGGTGTATTCGGTTGATGAGCATGCCATGATACCTGATGTTATGGTTATGAGCTCAAAGGTATGGAATAATATAGAGCCGGATGATCAGAAGATTATACTGCAGTGTGCAAAGGATGCTACACAGTCTCATAAGGTTATGTGGGATAAGGCAATAGATGAGGCAGTAGCACAGGCAAAGGATATGGGTGTTGAATTTATTTATGATGTAGATAAGGAAGCATTCAGAAGTGCAACAGCAGGTCTTGTTACCGAGTATAGAAATAAGTATACAGGTGTTGCAGCTTTACTTGATAGAATAGATGAGATAAGGAAAGGAGAGTAACTATGATTAATATACTTGTTAAAGTTAAAAATGTTATGAATAAGATATTATCAGCAGCAAGTGTTGTTCTGCTTGTGTTTATGACTTCGTTAGTATTATGGCAGGTGTTTACAAGATATGTGCTTGGCAAACCAGCAGCATTTACAGAAGAACTTGTTAAATACTCACTTATGTGGACAGCCTTTATAGGTGCTGCATATGCTTTCTTTACAAGAGACCATATGTCACTCACTATTATTAAAGATAAGCTCACAGGTAATAAACGAAAAATATTATTACTGGTTATAGATGTAATTATTCTTTTACTTGCAGTGTTCGTGTTTGTAATTGGTGGATTTAAGCTGGCAATGTCAGCAAGGGCAGAGTATTCAGCACTTCTTGGTATTCCAAGAACACTTGTATATGCGGTATCCCCTGTTTCAGGTATCTTTATAGTAGTTGCACAGATTATTAATATATATGAAGACTTAACCGGTGTTAAGGTAGAATAGGAGGTAAATATGAGTATTGCAGTAACTACAGTAATATTATTTGTTGTATTCGGTGTACTTCTGTTTTTAGGGGTTCCTATTTCAGTAAGTATTATTGCTTCGTCAATTGTAACTGCCATGTCAACGCTGTCATGGGATCAGATAACATTCATAACCATGCAGAAAATGAATTCGGGTGTTGAAAGCTTTTCGCTTTTAGCAGTTCCATTATTCATCCTTGCAGGTAATATTATGAATAATGGTGGTATAGCCAAGAGACTTATTAACTTTGCACAGATATTCGTAGGAAAGATTCCAGGAAACCTTGCACAGGCTAATATTCTTGCAAATATGCTCTTTGGTGCATTATCTGGTTCATCAGTAGCAGCAGCTTCTGCAATAGGAGGATGTATGAGTCCTATTGAAAAAGAGCAGAAGTATGATCCTGCTTATGCGGCAGCAGCTAACATAGCCTCAGCACCAACAGGACTTCTTATTCCACCTACATCGGCATTCATTGTATATTCAACAGTTGCAGGTGGTGTATCTATATCGACATTGTTTATGGCAGGCTATGTACCTGGAATATTGATGGGTGTTGTATGTATGATAGTCGCCTTCATTGGTGCAAAGAAGTTAGGCATAAAGGCTGTTGGAAGAGATAAGTCAGTAAGTATTTTAAAGATATTTGTTGATGCTATCCCATCATTACTTCTTATAATAATTGTTATTGGTGGTATTGTATCAGGTATATTTACAGCAACAGAAGGTGCTGGTATTGCAGTTCTGTATTGCCTCATACTTTCTATCATATACAAGAGCATGAATTTTAAGACATTTGTAGAAATACTTAAGAAATCAGCTAAGGTGTCAGGAGTAATTCTTTTCCTTATATCAGCATCATCAGCTATGTCATTCGTTATGGCTTATTCTGGAATACCAGCAGCCATAAGTAACGGATTATTAAGTATTTCAACTAATAAGGTTGTAATATTCTTATTAATGAATATTATACTTCTGGTTGTTGGTATGTTTATGGATATTACACCAGCTATACTTATATTTACACCTATCTTCCTTCCTATCGCACAGAGCTTTGGAATGACAGATATCCAGTTTGGTGTAATGCTTATATTCAATATGTGTCTTGGTAATATTACACCACCTGTTGGTTCTGTATTATTCGTAGGCTGTGGTATTGAAAATGTATCAATCGAGAAAGTAACACCTAAGCTTATACCTTATTTTATTGGTTTAATTATATTACTTATGCTTATTACATTTATTCCAGAGCTGTCACTTGGAGTACCAAAGCTTATGGGATTGATTTAGTATAAAATAACAAGACTTTTTTCCTAATATTATATAAAACAGACATCCGGCCAGGTCGCTTGATAGGACCTGGTCGGATGTTTTGTTAGCTATCTTAGAATTCTGTTTTATTATTTATTTTGTGTTATAATAAGTTTTATATTTTTATATTTTTGGATTTTTAGATTTTTGTTGAAGCTTTGTCTGTTACAGGGTGCAGGAAAAGACAATTTTAAATGGGCATACAGACGGCTGACAACACAATAGAAATAAATAACGAATGTAAGAAAAGGAATTAACAGAATGTTATATATAATGAGATATGGGAAAACAGACTGGAATGTACAGCATAAGCTGCAGGGAAGAATAGATATACCAAATAATGAAAAATATATGAAAAATGTACAAAATACATATGTGAAACTATTCTTATATGCTACAATATAATAACAAGATGTGTTAATAACTATACAACAACTTTTAGTGGGTAAGAATGGAGAGAAGTATGAATATATCGTTTTTTTTACAACCAAAGTGCAAGGTAGCATATATTTACAATGATGACACAATAAGACAGGGATTACAGAAGATGAATTATTATGGCTATTCTGCAATTCCTGTTCTTGATGAGAATGAGCATTATGTTGGGACAATCACGGAAGGTGATTTCCTTTGGCATATATGCAGAATTAAACAGAATAACGCGATGGAAGTTGATATAAAGGAATTAGAAAAGCAGAGAGTTAACGAGCTTTATTTCAGACGTAATTATCCAAGTGTTAATGTGGATACATCGATGGAAGCATTGATTGAAAGAATATCTAATCAGAATTTTGTTCCAGTTGTAGACGACAGAGGTGTATTTATAGGAATTATAACAAGAAAAGATGTAATTACATATTTGTCTACCAAGAAGAAAGAGCAAGTGTTTCAGAAGATTTCTTAGATGTTAGGCTGAGTAGATTAATTAAGTAATGATATTTATGGTGGTATATAATATTCTATATTAGAATGTGATGATTTTTAATAGTAGTATTATTAAAATATTAATTTTAATAGTGTGTAATTATAATCTTATAGTGTGTAATTGCAACAAGGAAATGTCAACATTAACTATAATTGGGTTGACATTAACAAGCTGAGTAACTATACTTATGCGTATGCACGGGGGTTAAAGGATAAGGCTGCTTATTGATAGAATTATTCATTTTACCAGAGTTAGTATTAATTCAATTAGTGTGCAGGAACGGAGTAAAGTATGGGCGTTATGCAGAATGTTACAGAAAATATTAATGTTGGGAAATTATTAGATAATTGGGACGAAACACACGAATTAACCAAAGATGAGGCACTTGCAATTCTTAATTGTGATGATGTATGTCTTGACAAGCTTATTGAAACAGCGTATGCGTTAAGACTTAAATATAAAGGAAAGAAAGTAAGCATACAGCTTCTTACTAATGTCAGAAGTGGTAACTGTTCACAGAATTGTGCTTACTGTGCCCAGTCGTGTGAGTCCCAGGCTCAGATAGAGAAATATAAAAGAGTATCAGACGAGAAGTTGTATGGAGATAATGACCTTGTAGATAATAAACATCTTGCGAGACATTGTATTGGACTTAGCGGTATAAGCTTTACAGATGCTGAGATAGAAGATTTAGCCGGACGTATAAGAAAGATGAAGAAGAACGATACCCAGATATGCTGTTCTATTGGATTTCTTACAGAAAAGCAGGCTTTAATGCTTAAGGAAGCTGGACTTAACAGAATTAACCATAACCTTAACAGCAGCCGTAGATTTTACCCTAATATATGCACAACACATACATATGACCAGAGAATTAATAATATAAGAATGTTAAAAAGAATAGGTTTTGAGATGTGCTGTGGCGGTATTATCGGGATGGGCGAGAGCAGGGAAGATGTTGTAGATATGCTTATGGACGTAAAGGAAATCAATCCAGAGTCAGTGCCAATTAATTTTCTTCTTCCAATAAAAGGAACAAGGCTTGCAGACAGAGATATATCAGGACTTACACCACAGTATTGTCTTAAGGTGTTATGCCTTGCAAGATTATTAGTTCCTAAGTCAGACATAAGATGTGCGGCTGGACGTGAAGTATACTTTAAGGGAATTGAGCCAACATTATTTAAAGTTGTAGATTCAATATTTGCTTCTGGTTATTTAACAGCAGATGGACAGGGAATAGATGATACTATTAAGATGATAGAAAATGCAGGATTTACGGGTGAGATAGAGAGTAAAGACTGTTAATAGACTTATAGGACAAGATATGTTGATAGAACAGCCGCCAGCCTTTGAAATTAAATGGTTGACGGCTGTTTAATCTTTTTAATTAAATACATCATTGAAATAGGGCATATTATTTTGCCCATTAATTATTACTGTTTGTTAGTTCTATCAAGTGCAGTAATTGTCTTAGTGGCTGTGTTGAGTGCTTTCGTAATTGCACTGCTGGCTTCGCCCATACCTTTGGCAAGCTTCTGTACTTCTTCAGCAACTACAGCAAAGCCTTTTCCAGCATCACCGGCTCTTGCAGCTTCAATGGAAGCATTAAGTGCAAGTATATTCTGTCGTTTGCTGAATCCGTCTATTAATTTGACCTTGTCATTGGCTGTAGCAAGCTGGCTTGCGGCGGCACTAATTCCTGTTGTAAGTTCATTTAGAATAGTTGAGTTCTGGCGGGCAGTGTAGCTTGCACGGACAAACATATTGATAACATCGCCCAGCAGATTGGCAGAAGCGTCAATCTCCTCTTTAGTACGCACGTTTACTTTTTGCAGAGCCTTGATGTACTTATCTTCATTAATTCCAAGTTCACGTGCTGTTGCCCTGAACCTTTCTTCGTCTGGGTTCTCAGGAAGAACCTGTCCGCCGATAATACTTCCAAGAACAGTTCCATCATCAAGAGTAATAGGAATACCGAAATCAACTAATCCTGCATGACAAGGATAAACGCCATTACCATCACGGTCACACTGCTCACATCTCTTGCGGCCTTCAGTACTTCCTCTGGTAAGATCGATGCAGAATTCAGTGAAATTATAACATTCGCTTATGTACTTGCCGTCTGCACCTACAGCAACAGTTGCCAGCCCGGTACTCTTTGCCCAGTTAGACATAATCTCTTCAAATTTGACCATATCACAAAAATCCTGAATCCTCATAATTAAATCCTCCAATTAAGGTTTTTATATTTTTTATATTATACTATATTGTCGGTATATTTACATTATATATTAATCGCAAATTCAAAGAAAAATAAAAAA
>OHFV01001355.1_pt1 | contig 10337 bp, 10 predicted proteins | sample 1567611 | NCBI WGS metagenome assembly OHFV01 (sample SAMEA3879532, study PRJEB24766) | human gut metagenome | biome: human-associated habitat; feature: feces | place: USA | collected 1985/1987
GAAATTCTCAACGTTAAATGTCTTTGCGATTCTATGATCTGTATCCGGATTCCAGTCATTGTAATCCAGACCATTCACAATACCGCAAAGATCATTTGATCTTGCTGCCATCAGTCCGTCAAGACCTTCTCCATAGAACGGTGTCTTGATCTCTTCTGCATAGCTGTGGCTTACTGTTGTCACCTTATCTGCATAAACAATACCGCCTTTGAGCATATTAGCATCTTTGTATGCCTCAAGCTTATCCGGAACGAAATAATAATCCGGAAGTCCTGTGATTCCTTGTACAGTCTTTGTATCCCATACCCCCTGGAACTTCAGGTTATGTATTGTCATAACTGTCTTGATTCCTCTGTAATATTCTCCGAAGAAACGGAAATTATCCAGATATACCGGAATCAGACCTGTCTGCCAGTCATGACAGTGAATCAGATCCGGACGGAACCCAATAACCGGAAGAATACTTAAAACTGCCTTACAGAAGAAAGAGAATTTTTCAATATTCCACTTCGGATCTCCATCATATGGAGCAAATCCTGAAAAATAAAATTCGTTATCAATAAAATAAAATGTAACTCCGTTTAATTCTGTCTTAAAGATTCCGACATAGCGATCCTCTCCTGCAAAATCCATGTAGAAGTTTGTGATATACTCAAGGCGGTCTACCCACTCCTGTTTCATACACATGTACTTAGGTAAAACTACACGGCAGTCATATTTCTCTTTATCAAAATCTTTTGGAAGTGAACCTACAACGTCAGCAAGGCCTCCGGTCTTTATAAATGGTACACATTCTGATGAAGCGAACAAAATGTTTTTCATACTTAGATCCTCCACTTTCACTTGCCCTCTTTCGGCAATTACTTATAAAATATTATACCGCATTTTTATCATAATGCAAAGGATTTCTCATTGTAATTTACTTCTTATTTCCCATGCCTGTATTCCAATTGTATTGTATCTGCGATCAGAGCAATAAATTCAGAATTTGTCGGTTTCCCTTTTCCATTGCTTACTGTGTACCCAAAAAGTTCATCCAGAGTGTCCAGCTTTCCTCTGCTCCATGCCACTTCAATCGCATGTCGGATCGCACGTTCTACTCTGCTTGATGTTGTCTGGTACTTCTTTGCGACGGTTGGATACAGGATCTTTGTGATTGCATTGAGCACATCCATATCATCTACCGCCATCATAATCGCATCCCTCAGATAATGATACCCCTTAATATGAGCCGGTATTCCGATTTCATGCAGCATATTTGTCACTCGTGTCTCCAGACTTTCTCCTCTGTTTTCAGATGCCGCCTCAGAGTTTCTTGTTTCCATACCGTGTGGCATCCGTCCCGCACTTCGGATTCGTTCTAACAGCATCTCATTTTGAAACGGTTTCATCATATAGTAATTTGCGCCTTTATTAAAAGCATCTTCTGTAATCTTTTCTTGCCCATCTGCTGTGATTACGATAAAATACGGATGCTTGCTGACAGTTTTGTCATGATTGATCCGGTCCATAACCGTCAATCCATCCATTTTCGGCATAATCAAGTCGAGAAGAACAACATCCGGCTGTTTATCTTTGATGATCTGACACATCTCTTCACCATTTTTCGCCTTTCCGACCAGATTCATGTCTTTTTCCATCCCGATCACACGATCCAAAAGGTCCAAAATTTTCTGGTTATCATCAGCAATGGCTATTTTCAAATGTTCCATCTTCTTCTCTCCTTTTTCTGAGAACGTTTGTCTTGTTACACCACTTGTGTATTATATTCCAGCTTTTTTGTCGGATTCAAGAAAATCTTGCAGTAGTATTTCGACATCCTTTTCGACCCTTTTCACGATTCTTCCTCTTTCAACATGTTTTCAATAAAAATACCGTATCCTTTTGTCGAATCTTGTACAAACACATGAGTTACAGCTCCGATCAGTTTTCCATTCTGAATGATGGGACTCCCACTCATCCCCTGAATAATGCCCCCTGTCTTTTCCAGCAATTCCGTATCTGTCACCTGAATTACCATTCCTTTGTTCACCTGGTCGGATTCTTTATCAATTTGCGTTACACGGATTGAATATTCTTTCACCTCCCCGTCAATGTAGCAGCGAATCCTTGCCTCCCCCGTCTTTATTTCCTCTTTTTCCGCTACCTGTATAGGAACCTCTTCTCCTATCCAGCTTCTGTCTGAATTTAATTCTCCATAAATACCCTCATCCGTATTTTTCTCAATCACTCCAAGCTGATGAAACCGATTATAAACAATAATCCCTTCCATTGTTCCTGGATTCCCTTTGCTTCCCTTTTGCACTTTCTGAATACTGGTTCTATAAAGCGTTCCTCTTTTGATCGTAAGAAGTGTACTTGTATCAACATCATGAATGCCATGTCCCAGTGCTGCGAACCTGTTATTTTTTGTCAAAAATGTGATCGTCCCAAGTCCCTGTACATTATCTCTTACCCAGATTCCCAGGCGATAATTTCCTTTTGAAATCTGCACAGGAGTCAATTTCTTTTCTAATATCGTATTTTCGCGTCTGACTGTCAGAAGGACCTTCTCTCCATCCAGATGTTCCACCAGATCCATCAACTGTTTTTTCTCTTCAATCTTCTGGTGATTCACTTCCGTAATATAATCACCGGAACTTACCACACCCTGCGCAGGTGTATATTCCTTTCCATCCATACCTGTCATTTTCTCCGTGTCTAAAACCAGTACACCATCCGTTTCCATATAAATTCCAACCGGCATTCCTCCAAGCAGAACCGTATCTTCTTCCTTTTCTGCAGCCAGACTTTCCACCTCCCGGCCACTGACTTCTGTATTTTCCATAAATTCTGTAATCTGTGTACAGCCACATAGCATCAACAGACAGAACAGAAACAACAGACCTGTCCTGCTCATATTCCTTTTCCTGCGTTCTTTCATGATCCACACTCCTCTCTTGCAAATATTAAGAGCAGATGCTGTTTACATCTGCTCTTAGTATGTGTGGATCTTCTTCTTTTCACACTGGTATTATTTTTCTCTTTTTGCCAGTTCTTTCATTTCTCTGGCACTGTCTATAATTCCATCTGTTACATTTGCTCCACCAAGAAGCCTTGCAAGCTCTGCAACAGAATCTTCCTGATCAAGTCTCTCGATCTGTGTTCTCACAGAATTATCTTCTGCTTCTTTATGAATACAAAAATGAACATCTGCTGCCGCTGCGATCTGTGAAAGATGTGTAATACAAATCACCTGACGGCTCTTTCCGATCAACTGCAGTCTCTCACCGACACGACCTGCTGTGATTCCTGATATTCCACTATCAATCTCATCAAATATCAAAGTCGGTGTATCTTCTTCATCTGCAAGTACGGTCTTGATTGCAAGCATAATACGGGATAGCTCTCCTCCGGATGCGACATCCCCCAGTGGACGCACAGGTTCTCCCGGATTAACCGACAGATAAAACTCTGCATCATCTTTTCCTTGTGCAGAATAACTTTTTGCTTCTGTCAAACGAATTTCAAAACGTGCATCCAGGAAATTCAGTTCCGACATCTGATGAACAATTTCCTCGGCAAATTTAACTGCGTTTTGTTCACGCACTTCATGCAGTTCCATCGCAGCCTTTTCCATCTGCTTTTCTGCTTTTTTCTGTTTCTCCAAAAGTTCCTGCATAAAAGAATCGTAATCTTCCAGTTCTGATAGTCTCTGTCTTTTTTCCTCACAATATGCAAGGATATCACTGACAGTGTTTCCATATTTTGCCTTTAAATGATTCACTTCATTCAGGCGGGACTCAACTTCTGAAAACTCTTCTTCCGAATATTCAAAACTCTTTGCATATTCTGCCAGATCCCGGTTGAAATCATTCAGCAGACTATCGATCTCCACGATCTGATCATAAAGCTGGCTTCCCTTTTCATCAAAAGATGCTGCTTCCTGAAGGCTTCGGATTGCACGGCTTAAGTAATCTCTGCAGTATACTGATACGCTTCTGCAACTCCTTCTGTGAGTTTTCTGCTATCTGTCATCTTGCGATACTGTTCTTCTAAAAGTTCATCTTCACCTTCTTTAAGAGCTGCTTCTTCAATCTCATTCACTTCAAATTCAGCAAGAGAAAGTTCTCTTCTTCGGCTCTCTTCATCCAGCGAAGATTGTTCCACCTTCTTACATACTGTCTTCCATTCCTGATAGCAGGAAGCCATTTTTTCTTTTAACGGATCCGTCTGTTCTTTCCCATAAAGATCAAGCAGTGTCAAATGATTCTTTCGATGAAGCAATGTCTGATTATCATGCTGTCCATGAATATCGATCAAAAGACTGGCTACATCTTTAAGGACGCTCATATTCACTGTCTCACCGTTAATCTTACTGACACTTCGGCCTTCTAAAAGGCGGCGGCTCAATGTCAGATATCCGTCTTCCGGATAAATGTCCAAGGCCTCCAGCTTCTTTAAAATCTTTTCTTCTTTGATGTGAAAAGTAAGTTCTACCAATCCGCTTTTTGCCCCGTTTCGAAGCATCTGTGCATTGTATTTTCCACCCAGTGCAAGCGTAACAGAGCCAAGAAGGATTGACTTTCCTGCTCCGGTTTCACCGGTCAGAATATTCAATCCTTCCCCAAACTCAACTTCTGTTTCATCAATCAAAGCAAGATTTTTCACATACAGATTCTGTAACATATGTCACCTATGCTTTCCTTGAAACCAATTTTCTTATATTCTCCATTACTACAGCTGTATCTTCAACTGTACGAATTGCGCACATGATCGTGTCATCTCCTGCAATACATCCGACCACTTCATTCCATTTCATTGCATCTACTGCAGCAGCAACCGCCATTGCCATTCCGGCAACTGTTTTAATCACAAGGATATTCTGTGCCATATCCATAGAAACAAACCCGTCACAAAGTACACGGATATATTTTTCGCTCATTCCATCCTCTTCCTGTCTATGGACAATATACTTCTGACGCCCACCGTTTACAGACAGCTTTGTCAGCTTCAGATCTCTGATATCTCTGGATACCGTTGCCTGTGTGACCTTGAAGCCGGCATTATTCAGATATTCTGCCAGTTCCTCCTGCGTCTCTATGTCATACTGACTGATCAATTCAATTATCTTTGCATGTCGGCTCACTTTCATAGTATCAATTTCCTTTCATCTTCTCGCGCATTGTTATCATAAAACTTTCTTCACTTAATTTTACTAGATGCGCTTTGGCATCTGATTTTCTGATCTTCACTCTGTCTCCGCTAACCAATTGCCTCTGTACAGCACCGTCATAACATAAAGCTACTTTCTCCTGCCTTCCATAACGGCCCTCGCAAATCTCAACTTCAACATCATCCTCTGCTGAAAGCACCACACTGCTCGTGTTAAGTGCATGGGAACAGATTGGAGTGATAACGATTAGACTTGCTGTTGGCTCTACCACCGGTCCACCTGCGGAAAGATTATATCCTGTACTTCCCGTCGGTGTACAGATGATCACACCGTCTGCCTGATATGTGTTCAACAATGTCCCATTCACATACACATTAAACTGAACAATACGAAGATTCCCTTCTCTTGTCAGGACGATATCATTTACCGCCAGATCTTTTTCACCGGATGACATTGTCCCCTCCAACATCATACGTTTCTCAACTTTAGGCTCTTCCTCGCAAAGTCTGTCAATCGCAGATTTATAATCTTTCAATTCTACATCTGCTAAATACCCCAATGTTCCGATATTGATTCCAAGAAGCGGAAGTTTATTTCCTTCCAGGTCACGTATTGCACGGATCAGAGTTCCATCCCCACCTAAAACCAGTCCGCAATCAACGTCCTCCGGAATCGTTCCCGGAACAATAAATCCTTCCTCATCCTTTTGAGCAAGAATAACACGTTTGCCTTTTCTCTCAATATAATCTTTTACCTCAATCGTAACAGAATAATCTCTGTCTTTTAATTGATTTGTTATGATATAAAAAGATTCCATACCATCACCTTTTTACTTTGCCAGAGCAGCGAATGCTTCATCCACTACCTGATCCAGTTCCTTTGTCTCAATCTTTGCTTCCTCTTCCGGACATTTCTTCAAATGTACAAGGTATTCGATATTTCCTTCTGGTCCCTTGATTGGAGAGAATGTGATCTCAAGTACAGAAAATCCGATGGATACCGCAAATTCTGTCACTTTCTCGATTACTTCATGATGTGTACTCTTTTCTCGCACAACACCTTTCTTTCCAACCTTCTCACGTCCTGCTTCAAACTGTGGTTTGATCAATGCTACGATCTCTCCATCATCTGTCAGATACGCTCTGATTGCACCAAGCACTTTTGTGAGAGAGATAAATGAAACATCAATCGACGAAAAATCAACAGGTTCTCCAAGATCTTCCGGAGTCACATAACGGATATTCGTCTTCTCCATACATACCACTCTCGGATCCTGACGCAGCTTCCAATCCAGCTGTCCTCTTCCCACATCGATAGCAAATACTTTCTTCGCTCCATTCTGAAGCATACAGTCTGTAAATCCACCAGTGGAAGATCCAACATCTGTACAGACCTTTCCATCTACTGTCACATGGAATTCTTTCATTGCTTTCTCAAGCTTAAGACCTCCACGGCTCACATAAGGGAGAACATGTCCGCGTACCTCAATATTTACCTCCTCCGGAAATGTTGTTCCGGCCTTGTCTTCTCTTTGACCTTCTACGAATACATTTCCCGACATAATAATTGCTTTTGCTTTTTCTCTGGAATCCGCCAGATTCCTCTTTACAAGCAATACATCCAAACGTTCTTTCATGCTACTTTTCTTCCTCTATTCTCCGATCATCTGCAATGACCTTTTTTACAATACTCTCTCTGTCGAGACCAACTTCTTTTCTTAAGACATCTACATTTCCATGCTCAACATAATCATCTGAAATACCGATTGTGCGAACTTTCAATGGGATATCCTCACGCATTACAAAATCTTCTACCTGCTCACCAAATCCACCTGTAAGCACATTTTCCTCGATTGTCACAAGAATCCTGTGATTTTCTGAAATTTTCCGGATCATTTCTGTATCCAGAGGTTTCACAAATCTTGCATTGATCAGACTACACTGATACCCTGCTGCCTTAAGATCCTCACGCACCTGTTCTGCAAGGAAAGACATATGTCCGACAAACATTACCGCGATCTCACTCTCTTCATATAGAAGCTCACTCTTTCCATATTCGATCGGAGCACGGAATTCCTTCAGTCCTTCGTATGCTTCTCCTCTTGGATAACGAAGCGCAACCGGGTACTGGAAATCCACTGCAAAGCGCACCATATCTGCCATCTCCCAACGGTTCTTTGGTGACAGGATTGAAAGATTCGGGATCGATGATAAAAATGATAAGTCAAAGACTCCCTGATGTGTCTCTCCGTCACTGCCTACCAGGCCGGCACGGTCTATGGCAAATACCACCGGCAGATTCTGAATGCATACATCATGAAGGATCTGGTCATATGCTCTCTGTAAAAAAGAAGAATATACCGCAACGATCGGCTTCATGCCGCCTGCCGCCAATCCGGCCGCAAACGTAACCGCATGCTCCTCCGCAATACCAACATCGAAAAAACGGTCGGGATACATATTCCGGAAGCGCTTCAGTCCGGTACCGTCCGGCATGGCTGCCGTAATGGCCACCACCCGTTCATCCCGCTGCCCCAGCTTGCACATTACCGTAGAAAATACATCTGTATAATTCGCTACTGTCCGGGGGTGGGACGGGATTCCGGTCTCAATATCAAAAGGTTCTGCCCCATGAAATCTGGCAGGGTGTTTCTCTGCCGGTCCGTACCCCTTGCCCTTCTGGGTCAGTACATGGATCAGCACCGCACCCTTGACTCTTTTGGCTTCCTCAATGACCTTGATCAGTCCCTCGATATCATGTCCATCCACAGGGCCTAAATAAGTCACTCCCATGTCCTCAAAAAACATACCGGGGATCACCAGCTGCTTAAAGCTGCTCTTGGCACGACGCAGGCGATTTACAATACCGTCTCCGCCCGGCTTACTCTTCAGGGCATTATAGATTCCTTCCTTCAGATCGAGATAGCCGGTTGCTGTACGGATATTATTCAGATATTTGGACACACCACCTACATTTTCGGAGATGGACATATTGTTATCATTGAGGATAACGATAAAATTGGTCTCCAGCTTTGCAGCATTATTCAATGCTTCGTATGCCATACCTCCGGTAAGGGATCCGTCACCGATCACAGATACAATGGTCGTCTTCTCCCCTTTGAGATCTCTGGCTTTTACCAGTCCCAGTCCTGCCGATATGGAAGTCGAGCTGTGGCCGGTATCAAATGCATCATAACTGCTTTCTTTTCGTTTTGGGAACCCACTCATGCCATGAAACTGGCGTAAGACATCGAAGCCGTCCTTGCGGCCCGTTAAAATTTTATGAGTATAAGACTGATGACCGACATCCCAGATGATCTTGTCTTCCGGAAGATTCAGAGCCAGGTGAAGTGCCATGGTCAGTTCCACAGCCCCCAGGTTGGATCCCAGATGTCCTCCGGTCACACTGATCTTCTGAATCAGGAACTGCCGGATCTCCTCCGCCAGTTCCCCGTAGTCCGATTTATCTATCTTTTTAATATCATTTGCTTTTTCGATTTTATCCAGTAACATTCGCTTTTCCTCTGCTATTTTGTTCTGTGGACCAGATGCAGCAACAGTTCCTTCAGGAATTCATGTTCTCCCGAGAAACCATCCAAAACCGCTACCGCTTCCCCGGTAAGCCGTTCCACTTCCCTGCCGGATTCCTCCAGTCCGTGTAATGTCACATAGGTCTGCTTATGATTCTGTGCATCGCTGCCGGTGGCTTTGCCAAGCTCCCTGCTGTCTCCTATCACATCCAGAATATCGTCCTGGATCTGGAATGCCATTCCGATCTTTCCTGCGACTTTCTGCATACTCTTTACATCTTCTTTTGATGCTCCCGCAAGGATTGCTCCAATCATCATAGCAGACTCGATCAGTGCACCTGTCTTCAGTCTGAAAATAAAATCAAGAACTTCCTCATCAATCTGATGTCCGGATTCTTTCACATCTACAACCTGTCCACCGATCATACCATAGATTCCGGCCTTTCTTGCCAGAACTCTCAGCGCTTGTCCGATTCTAAGGCTTTCCTCTGGAAATTGCTCAAATGCCTTGCATGCTGTCTCAAATGCATAGTTTAAAAGCGCATCCCCCGCAAGGATTCCCATATCTTCTCCATAAACGATATGTGTCGTCTTTCTTCCTCTACGGTACTCATCATTATCCATTGCCGGGAGATCATCATGAACCAGTGAATAGGTATGGATCATCTCCATTGCTGCCATAAACGGATAAATCACTTCTGTCTCTCCACCAAACAGACGGTATGTTTCCATCATCAGCATTGGGCGAAGGCGCTTGCCTCCTGCCATCAGACTGTATTCCATTGCTTCCATGATCACACTCTGATATCCGTTTGCTTCCGGAAGATATTCTCTGAGTATCGCTTCAATTTTTTCTACTTTTTCTTTCTGTTCTTCTTTAAAATTCATGACTCTCTCCATTCTCATCTAAGGCAAGAACCTTCTTTTCCACATCGTCAATCGTACGATTACAACACTTCACAAGTTCCATACCTTCCTGATATAAATTAAAAGAATCTTCAAGAGAAAGTTCCTCTCCTTCCAGTCCGCCAATGACGCGATCCAGTCTCTCAAATAACTCCTCAAGACTTGCAGCCTGTTCTATCTTCTTCGTGTCTTTCATCATTTCCTCCCGGTTACTGTTTATGGGAACTTTGTCCTCTTTCCCCTTCTAGTTTTACAGTGCCTGTAACGTAAGTCTCAATCTGTCCATCCGTTACATAAATCTGCAACAAATCTCCTTCTCTTACCTGATCTGTTTTCTTTATATTCTGTCCTTGTGCATTGCAAACATAAGAATACCCCTGACTTAATTTCTCAAGCGGAGACAACCCTTTCATCCGTTCTGCACAAAGTGCGAGTCTGTGCTTTTCTTTTGTCAAATGCCGTTCCATAAGCGAGCGCAGTGTATTCTCAGCGTCAACTGCTCTCTGTCTCTTCTCATTGAGTTTCTGTCTTGGATGGAGTGTCTGAAGTTTCAATCTGCTGTGTTCCAGATGCATACGCTCGTTTAGCAACTTCTGATTTATTGCTCTTCGAAGTAAACTCTCACAATTAAGAATCTGTTCTTTCACTTCGGAATATTCATACACTGCAAGCTCTGCCGCTGCGGATGGTGTTGGTGCTCTTAAGTCTGCCACATAATCGGCAATCGTTGTATCTGTCTCATGTCCG
>OHFV01001356.1_pt1 | contig 10329 bp, 5 predicted proteins | sample 1567611 | NCBI WGS metagenome assembly OHFV01 (sample SAMEA3879532, study PRJEB24766) | human gut metagenome | biome: human-associated habitat; feature: feces | place: USA | collected 1985/1987
ACATATCAATCGCGGAGCAGGTGCTTTTGTATGTGGGGAAGGTTCCGCGCTTACAGCTTCGATCGAAGGCAAGCGAGGCATGCCGAGAGTAAAACCACCGAGAACAGTAGAACAGGGATTATGGGAGAAGCCAACCGTATTGAATAACGTAGAGACTTATGCAAATATCCCGATGATCATTAAAAACGGAGCAGACTGGTACAGCCGTATCGGTACACCGCAAAGCCCAGGAACGAAAGCGTTTGCCCTTACCGGAAATGTAAAAAATACCGGATTGATCGAAGTGCCTATGGGAATAAGTTTACGTGAAATCATCTTTGATATCGGAGGCGGCATCAAGGACGATAAAGGGTTCAAGGCAGTTCAGATCGGTGGTCCATCCGGTGGATGTCTGGTAGAATCCCAGCTTGATAGTAAGATGGATTTTGACTCACTGTCAAAGATCGGTGCCATGATCGGTTCCGGTGGACTTGTTGTTATGGATGAAGACACCTGTATGGTAGAGGTTGCAAGATTCTTTATGAACTTTACACAGAGAGAAAGCTGTGGAAAATGCGTTCCGTGCAGAGAAGGAACTAAGCGTATGCTTGAGATCCTGGAACGTATAGTTGCCGGAAACGGAGAAATGAGCGACCTTGATGAACTGGAAGAACTGGCAGACATGATTGAAAATACTGCCTTATGTGGTCTTGGAAAGAGTGCACCAAAGCCGGTTGTAAGTACGATTCATGCATTCCGAAAAGAATATGAAGAGCACATAATAGATAAGAAATGTCGTGCGGGAGTCTGTTCTAATCTTCGTGTGTTTAAGATTGATCCGGAGAAATGCAAAGGATGTTCGAAATGTGCGAAGAACTGTCCGGTAAATGCAATCACAGGAAAAATAAAATCACCATTTACAATTGATAATTCAAAGTGCATCAAGTGTGGAAGTTGTATCGATAACTGCCCATTTGGAGCTGTTTATACAGAGTAGGGAGGATAGAGATTTATGGGAATTATGACAATTGACGGACAGGCCATTGAGTTCACGGATGAACCTAATGTATTGTCTGTAATAAGAAAAGCCGGGATTGATATCCCTACCTTGTGTTATCATTCGGAATTATCTATCTATGGTGCCTGCCGATTATGCACGGTAGAAGATGACAGAGGGAAAACATTTGCTTCATGTTCAGAAAAGCCGAGAGACGGAATGATTATTTATACAAATACACCAAGGCTGATGCGCTACCGGAAACTGATACTGGAACTACTTCTGGCTGCTCACTGCAGAGATTGTACGACGTGTATCAAGAGTGGCGAGTGTCATCTGCAGGAACTGGCTCACCGTATGGGAGTTCATGAGATCCGCTTTGAAAATGTAAGAGAGATACAGCCAATTGATACAAGTTCACACGCAATTATCAGAGATCCGAATAAATGTATCCTGTGTGGTGACTGTGTCAGAATGTGTGATAATGTACAGAATATCAATGCAATCGACTTCGCGTATCGTGGAACTGATGCACAGGTAATACCGGCATTTAATAAGAAGATTGCAGAAACAGACTGCGTAGGTTGTGGACAGTGTCGTGTTGTCTGTCCGACCGGTGCAATCAGTATTCATACCAATATTGATGAAGTGTGGGAAGCTTTGGCAGACAAGAATACAAAGGTGATCGCTCAGATCGCTCCGGCTGTACGTGTTGCAATCGGTGATAATTTTGGTTATGCCAAAGGCGAAAATGTAATGGGTAAGTTAGTAGGAGTACTGCATCGTCTGGGATTTGATGAAGTATATGACACATCCTATGGCGCAGACCTGACAGTTGTGGAGGAATCCAAAGAGTTTATTGAGAGATTTACTTCCGGTGAGAAGATGCCACTCTTTACATCCTGTTGTCCGGCATGGGTAAAATATTGTGAGAATAAATATCCGGAATTCGTGCCGAATCTTTCAACATGCAGATCACCGCAGCAGATGTTTGGAGCAGTTGTAAGAGAGTATTATAAAGATCCTGAGAAAAATGAAGGAAAGAAGATTGTATCTGTATCAATTATGCCTTGTACGGCGAAGAAGGAAGAAATCTTACGTCCGGAATCTTATACAAATGGCAAGCAGGATGTTGATTACGTGCTTACAACAACAGAAATCGTAAGAATGATCCGCAAATCAGGAATTGTATTTGACAAAGTTGAGATCGAAGCAGCCGATGTACCGTTTGGTATCGGCTCCGGAAGTGGTGTGATCTTCGGTGTTACCGGTGGTGTTACAGAGGCAGTGCTCCGTAGGCTGCAGCAGGGACACAACAGAGTAGACATGGAGTCTATTAAAAAGAGTGGTGTGCGTGGGGACGACGGTATTAAAGTGCTGACTTATAATTATAATGGAAGAGAGATTAAGGCGGCAGTTGTAAATGGCCTTGCAAATGCAGATAAAGTATTGCAGCAGATTAAAAATCACGAAGCAGAGTATGATTTTGTGGAAGTGATGGCCTGCCGCAGAGGATGTATCATGGGTGGAGGTCAGCCGGTGAATGCAGGACCGAGAACCAGAAAAGCAAGAATGAAGGGCTTATATGATACAGATGTAAACACTCAGATCAAGAAATCAAATGAGAACCCAATGATTCTTTCCTTGTACGATACTTTGCTGAAGGGAAAAGAGCATGAGCTTCTTCATAGAAATTTCTCCGGTAAATAGAGTGTCTGTTTTGTGGAGAGAAAACATTTTAAATAACACTACACAATATCAACAAAAATGAGGGTTTGAAATTGTACAAAATGCAAAAGGGAACCCTAAAAATAAAATACAGTGCAAATAAGGACGCTATTTTTCGTAAATAACGTCCTTTTTTTACATAGAAAGCGTGGATATAATAAAGCCATAAGAAATGAACAGTAATAGAAAAATAACAAGGAGGCACCAAAACGATGGGCAATTATTATCTGGCAGTTGATATCGGAGCATCCAGTGGACGTCATATGCTGGCATCCATGGAAGATGGAAAGATGAAACTGGAAGAGGTTTACCGTTTTCCAAATGGAATGGATAACAAAAACGGTACTTTATGCTGGGATGTAGATCGTCTTTTTACAGAAATCAAGAACGGATTGAAGAAATGTAAAGAACTTGGCAAGATTCCGGCAACAATGGGAATTGATACTTGGGGAGTTGACTATGTGCTTCTTGATGAGAAGGATCAGATCCTCGGAGATACAGTAGGCTACCGTGACAGCCGCACAAACGGAATGGATGAGAAAGTGTATGAAAAGATTTCCCTTTCCGCATTGTATGAGAGGACAGGTATCCAGAAGCAGATATTCAATACAATCTATCAGCTGATGGCTGTAAAAGAGACTCATCCGGAGTACCTTGAACAGGCAAAAGCAATCCTGATGATCCCGGATTACTTTCATTTCCTGCTGACAGGTGTGAAGAAAAATGAATATACAAATGCGACAACAGGACAGCTTGTGAATCCGACGACAAATGACTGGGATTATGAACTGATCGATATGCTCGGATACAACAAAGAGATGTTCCAGCCGGTATCTATGCCGGGAACAGTTGTAGGCGAATTTACGCAGGACATTCAGAACGAGGTTGGATTCAACTGTAAGGTTGTTCTTCCAGCCACTCATGATACAGGCTCAGCGGTACTTGCGGTACCAACCAACGATGACAATGCCATTTATATCAGCTCCGGCACATGGTCTTTGATGGGAATTGAGAGAAAAGAAGCGGACTGCTCACTGAGAAGTATGCAGGCAAACTTCACAAACGAAGGTGGATACGATCACCGTTTCCGTTACCTGAAAAATATCATGGGACTCTGGATGATCCAGTCTGTAAAGAAAGAATTCACAGAGGATCTTTCTTTTGCAGAGATTTGTGAGAGAGCTTCCAAAGAGACGATCACATCTTTAGTAGACTGTAATGATGACTGCTTCCTTGCTCCGAAGAGCATGATTGAAGCTGTGAAGAAGTTCTGTCGTGATTCCAAGCAGCAGGTGCCTGAAACAGTGGGCGAGATCGCAGCAGTTATCTACAACAGTCTTGCAAAATGTTATGGCGATACGATCGAAGAGATTGAAGCATTAACAGGAAAAAAATACACTACAATCTATGTTGTCGGTGGCGGTGCCAATGCAGGATATCTTAACGAACTGACAGCAAAATATACAGGAAAAAAAGTTTCCGCAGGGCCTTCTGAAGCTACAGCAATCGGAAATATTGTTGTCCAGATGCTACATGATGGAGTGTTTAAAGACCTGCCGGAAGCAAGAACATGTGTTGGAAAATCTTTTGATGTGAAAATATATGAAAATAAGTAGAGATTAGAAATGATTACCGACATAATAAAAATGATCAAAAAATGGAGGAAGAAAAGATGACAAGATATGAATCCGCAAAAGAAATCTATGCAAAATTAGGAGTGGACACAGACGCAGCAATCGCGAAATGTAAAGAAATTCCGGTTTCTCTTCACTGCTGGCAGGGAGATGATGTAACAGGATTTGACCACGACGGCCCTCTGACAGGAGGAATCCAGACAACAGGAAACTATCCGGGAAAAGCAAGAACTCCGGAAGAACTGTTAGCTGATATGGATAAGGCGATGAGCCTGATGCCGGGTAAAAAGAAAATCAATGTTCATGCATGCTACGCAATCTTTGAAGATGGTGAATTCGTAGATCGTGATAAATTAGAGCCAAAACATTTCCAGAAATGGGTTGATTTTGCAAAAGAAAGAGGGATGGGACTTGATTTTAATCCAACATTCTTCTCACATCCAATGGTAAAAGACGGACTTACACTTTCAAGCCCGGATGAGGAAGTAAGAAACGTCTGGATCGAGCATGGAAAAGCCTGCATCCGCATTTCACAGTATTTTGCGGAGCAGACAGGAGTTCCTTGTGTGATGAATATCTGGACAGGTGACGGATTCAAAGATATTCCGGCTGACCGTATGGGACCACGTGTGCGTTACAAAGAGTCTATTGATGCAATCCTTTCCGAGCCATTTGACACAAATCTTGTAAAACCTTGTGTAGAGTCTAAAGTATTCGGTATCGGTGTTGAGGCTTATACAGTAGGATCAGCTGAATTCTCACTGAGTTATGCTGCAATGAACAAAGACAAATGTCTGCCACTGATGGACAACGGACATTATCACCCGACAGAAGTAGTATCCGATAAGATTCCGGCACTGCTTACATTCTTCCCGGAGATTGCTCTGCATGTTACACGTCCGATCCGTTGGGACTCGGACCATGTAGTTCTCTTCGATGATGAGACAAAAGAGATCGCAAAAGAGATTGTTCGCTGCGAGAACGGAATTGACCGTACATATATTGCACTGGATTACTTTGATGCTTCCATCAACCGTATCTCCGCATGGGTAACAGGATTCCGCAGCTTCCAGAAAGCACTGCTTGATGCACTTTGCCAGCCAAGTGAGATGCTCAAAGAGCTTCAGGATACAAACCAGATGAGTAAGAAGATGGTTGTTATGGAACAGTGCAAGACACTTCCAATCGGTGATGTATGGGAAGAGTACTGCCGTCAGTGTGGTGTAGAAGCTGAAGGATGGTTTGACGAGATTCAGAAATATGAGGATGAAGTGCTGTCTAAGAGAGCATAATAAAGAGTGAAAAAATGGGGGATATCAGGAAATTGATATGCCCCATTTTTGTTCGAAAATGCGAAGTTGGTCAAGGAATTGAGTATCCTTTTTAAATCAAATTCAGATATTCCAGCGCCTGGCGGATTCCGCCGTCTTCCAAGGCGCCGGTCACATAATCAGCCTGTGATTTCAAGTCTTTAGATCCATTTCCCATAGCAACCTTAAATCCGGCAGCTTGGAACATTGGCAAGTCATTATTGCTATCGCCGAAAGCAATAACATCCCTCTTTTCGTATCCAAGTACATTACTCATAACACTGATCGCAAGTCCTTTGGAACAGCCTTTCATGACAAATTCAATCGTTCTTCCAACAAAAGATCCACTGTGAATAATATAATCATACCATAGGGATAATTCCTGGCATAATTTCTCTGGATTACATCCGGGTGTGCGCTTGGCACTTATTTTGTTAAAGTGAAGATTATGTTCATTTCCACGAATAGGAAGCAGTTTGTCACCGAGTTCCTGAGTGATCAGATCAGCAAACCAGTCTATATCACTTGTATATTCATCCAGATTATAGTACATATAATCATTGCCTTCCAGTACAGGGATAAAACCGTTTGCCTTAATGATCTCTACGGTATTCCATGCCAGGTCGGTTGGCATCTCACGCTCAAACACCCGCGTTCCATTATATTCGATATATGCTCCAAGATTAGCGATAAGTCCGTCAAATCCAATCTCCTTCATAAGATATTCAGGAACAAAAGCGTTTGAACGACCGGTACAGATGAAAGTCTTATGTCCGTTTTTTCTCAACTGTTGAAGTGCAAGTTTTGTATCTTCTGGTGTTCCTTTTACAATATCTAAAATTGTTCCATCTGCATCAAAGAAAAGACATTTTCCCATTGTAAGTATTCCTTCTATATTATAGTATTATCTCTCGCCTAAAAATCCCATGAATTTACGCACAGAGTAATTCAGGATAAGATCCTCCGGAATGTCAGCTTTTCGAGCCAAAGCTTCGGCATACTGGAAATCTCCAACATGTTCTGTGCCGTGGCTGTCACTGGAGAACAGAACCGGATAATTAAAGTGCTTGGACAGATTCAATATTAAGAGATCAGCATAGGTCGTATCCCCACGATATCCATCTGGACTTAAAGAACTGTTATTGATCTCAAGCAGAACATGGTTCTCCATTGCAGCACGGAAAAGCGCAAAATAATCTACCGGGAATTTTTCGTCATCGCAATGACCGATGATATTAACATTAGGATTCTCCATAGTCTTGATATAAGCACGGGTGTTCTCATCTGCTGTTCCGGATTTGAAAATTGGACGATGCATACTTGCTATAACATAATCCAGAGACTCTAAAATCTCATCATCAAGATCCAGTTTTCCTTCTTGATCCAGAATATTTACCTCTGCACCGTAAAGCATTCTAACACCGAGACGCTTTGACTGTGCAAATGCAAGGCTGCGGAAATAAGAAATGCGTCCGCCACCAAGCGTTTTCGGACCATGATCGGAAATTCCAAGCATCTTAAGTCCGGCTGCATTCGCAGCTTTTGCCATATCAGTCATGGTTGCACAGGTTCCGTGCCCGCTGGCGATGGAATGTGTGTGGATATCAAATTCATAAGAAGCCATATAATCCAACCCTTCTTTCTAATCGTTCGCGCGAGAGACACAGTGTCGATTAACGTGTCATGTCGCATATATACCCTAATTATGCGGTATTTTGAGTAAAATGTCAATTAATTCGAGGTAAAATACAGAGAAAAAACAAATAAAACACAACACAAACCATGTTGGGATTTGTTGTAACTTTAGAGAGATATAATGTGGGATGTATTGTGTTTTGATTGACTTTAAGGGATAAATAAAGTATAATAAATGTTAATATTGGAAGAAAGGAGTTTAAGAACAAAATGGGACTTTATACTTATGACAGTACTCCCATCCCGAAGTCGGACAGAATTCCAAAACTGGTAGAAAACCTGTATGCGAAGATGCCTGAGATTGAGTCGGCGAGAGCAGTACTGATTACGGAGTCGTACAAACAGACTGAGAATGAACCAATGATCATCCGTAGAGCAAAAGCGTTCCAGCATATTTTGGAGAATATTCCGATCACAATCCGTGACCTGGAACTTGTTGTTGGAAGCAGCACACTTGCCCCAAGAGGATGCCAGACATTTCCGGAGTTCTCTTACGAGTGGTTGGAGGCAGAGTTTGATACAGTTGAAACAAGAAGTGCTGACCCGTTCTACATCTCTGAGCAGACGAAGAAGGAACTGAAAGAGGCGAATGCTTACTGGAAGGGCCGTACAACAAGTGACCTGGCTACAGCGTATATGGAGCCGGAGACATTACTTGACATTGAACACAATATCTTTACACCTGGAAACTATTTTTACAATGGTGTAGGACATGTGACAGTTAAGTACGGTGAAGTTCTCGAGATCGGATTTTCCGGAATCCGCAAGAAAGCAGAAGATGAGCTTGCTTCTATGAAGGTTAGTGATGGTAACTACCAGACAAAATCACGTTTCCTTGAGGCGGTAATGATCAGCTGTGATGCTGCAATTACATATGCCCGTCGTTATGCAAAGCTTGCACTTGAGATGGCGGAGAAATGTTCTGATCCGGTAAGAAAGAAAGAACTTCTTATCATTGCACAGAATTGTGCGAATGTACCGGAGAAGGGTGCGACAGGATTCTATGAAGCATGTCAGTCCTTCTGGTTTGTACAGCAGCTGTTACAGATTGAGTCCAGTGGACATTCAATATCCCCTGGAAGATTTGATCAGTATATGTATCCTTATTATAAGAAGGATCTCGACAGCGGCAAGATCACAAGAGAGTTTGCACAGGAACTGCTGGATTGTATCTGGGTTAAATTAAATGACCTGAACAAGTGCCGTGATGCGGCTTCAGCAGAAGGATTCGCAGGTTACAGTCTGTTCCAGAACCTGATTGCAGGAGGACAGAATGAAGATGGTATAGATGTTACGAATGATCTTTCATTTATGTGTATTACATCATCTATGCATGTATTCCTTCCAATGCCTTCTCTTTCAGTAAGAGTTTGGAATGGATCACCACATGAATTCCTGATTTATGCAGCAGAACTTACAAGAACAGGAATCGGACTCCCGGCTTATTATAATGATGAGGTTATTATCCCGTCACTTGAGAGCCGTGGACTGACTTTACAGGATGCGAGAGACTACAACATCATCGGATGTGTAGAACCACAGAAGTCTGGTAAGACAAATGGATGGCATGATGCAGCATTCTTCAATATGTGTCGTCCGCTGGAACTGGTATTTTCAAATGGTGTGGACAAGGGTGTACAGATTGGTCCAAAGACAGGTAATGTTGAGGATATGAAGACATTTGATGAATTCTATGATGCTTATAAAGCACAGATGGATTACGCGATCGCACTGCTTGTTAATGCTGACAATGCCATTGATATGGCACATGCGGAGAGAGCACCGTTGCCGTTTCTTGCATGTATGGTTGATGACTGTATCAAGAGAGGAAAGACACTGGAACAGGGAGGCGCTGTATATAACTTTACAGGTCCGCAGGGATTCGGTGTTGCCAATATGGCAGATGCACTTTACGCAGTAAAGAAACTCGTTTATGACGAGAATAAGATCACGATGCATGATCTGAAGATGGCTCTTAGCACAAACTATGGAAAGGGCCTGAGCAACGAGGATGTTGCAGAAATGGTATCAGAGGTTGCTTCTGCAATGAAATCTGCCGGACAGCCGGTAGGTGAGAAAGAAGTTGCAGCAATCCTGAAAACTGTTGTTGCAGCAACAGAATCAGAACAGGTGAAGGCAAACGGCGAGAGAATCCTCAAGCTGATCGATGCAGTGCCGAAGTTCGGAAATGATATTCCGGAAGTAGATGCATTTGCAAGAGATGTTGCCTACACCTATACAGAACCTCTTCAGAATTACAAAAACCCGCGTGGAGGTATGTTCCAGGCAGGATTGTATCCGGTATCAGCAAATGTACCGCTTGGCGGACAGACAGGAGCTACACCGGATGGACGTCTGGCACACATGCCTGTAGCCGATGGAGTATCTCCAACAGCAGGTAAGGATGTAAGCGGACCGACAGCAGCTGCAAACTCCGTTTCCAGATTAGACCACTATATTGCTTCAAATGGAACACTGTTCAATCAGAAGTTCCATCCGTCAGCACTGAGTGGAAGAGAAGGACTTGAGAAGTTTGTAGGACTGATTCAGTCATACTTCGATCAGAAGGGAAGCCACATGCAGTTTAACGTTGTCAGCCGTGATACACTTTTGGATGCACAGAAGCATCCGGAGCAGTATAAACATCTGGTTGTACGTGTAGCTGGATACAGCGCACTGTTTACGACATTGTCCAAGTCACTGCAGGATGATATCATCCGCAGAACAGAGCAGGGATTTTAAGAATAAGAAGGAGACAGCATGGAAGAATATCTGAAGACCAAAGGAAGAATCTTCGATATCCAGCGGTATTCCATCCATGATGGGAATGGAATTCGAACCATTGTGTTCCTAAAGGGCTGTGTGCTCAGATGCCGCTGGTGCTGTAATCCGGAATCTCAGGAATACAGGATACAGACCATGAAGGTACTTGGAGAGGATAAGGTGATCGGGAAAGACACCACAGTGGCGGAAATGATCGCCGAGG
>OHFV01001364.1_pt1 | contig 10287 bp, 9 predicted proteins | sample 1567611 | NCBI WGS metagenome assembly OHFV01 (sample SAMEA3879532, study PRJEB24766) | human gut metagenome | biome: human-associated habitat; feature: feces | place: USA | collected 1985/1987
CCCCGCCCTCGAAGGCAGGTCCGGCCGCCGTGGCACAGGCATACAGCTTCTGTCTGTTCCCCAGCGCTATCTCACCGTTGGTACCCAGATCGATGAGCAGCATGGGCTCCTTCTGCTCCAACATTTGACAGGCCAGTATTCCTGCTGTGATGTCCCCGCCGACAAAAGCAGACAATCCGGGAATGATATGACAGGAAATGCCTGCGATCTGCGTGTCCACAGCTCCGCAATGACTTACCCGAAAAGGAGCCCTGCCCAGCTCTGCCGGATCCCAGCCCATCAGCAGATAGGTCATAGTGGTATTCGCCGCAATGACCATCTGTATAGACTCCTTCTCCTGCAGCTTTTTGGAAAAACGCTGCACTCCCTTTTCAATGAGGTCCAGGACTTTTTTCTGCATATCCGCTGCTTTCCCCGGATCCCTTGCCGCCTCTATCCGTGAGAGTACATCGGCACCGTAGCTGACCTGTGGATTCACACTCGGAAAACTGTCCACTACTTTACCGTCTGCATCATAGAGCTGCATAGCAATGGTAGTCGTTCCGATATCCACTGTCATCAGCCGGATACCTTCCGGATTCTGTAAAGATAACGGAGGAAGCTCCAGCTTTTCCGTCACCACCTGCATCCCCCGGATCACTCCGGGACATCTGCCGCAGCCGGTGCAGATCAGACATCTGGTTCCCTTTTTCCCTGTAAGACTGCTGGTTGTATTATACAAACTGATTCCTCTCTTCATTGTAATGATAATCGATGGATGCCAGCTTATCCCTGATCTCCTGTTCCTTCACATCAAGATCATCGCAGAGCTGCTCCAGGCTTCCGTAGTAGTCACGGAGTTTCAGATTGATAAAGCTTAATAACATGACCGGATCCTGTGGTATCATAAAAAAACCTCGCTTTTAAAATATTATTACTATAACATCTTAAACGAAAAAAGCGAAAATGACAAGTCTGCCACTTTCGCTTTTCGTATTACTGTTTATTTATTTTTAGAGCCTTTCTCACATTTGGCGGAAAGCTTATCGTCCTCTACGGTAATGACGATGGTATCGCCCTCATCCACCTGATCTGCCAGGATCATCTTGGCAGCCAGGGTCTCCACATACTTCTGAATATAACGTTTCAGAGGTCGTGCACCATAGACCGGATCATACGCGTTATCCACGATGTACTGCATAGCCTCGTCCGACAAACGGATCGTCAACTGCTTATCCTCCAGACGCTTGTTCAGATCGGCAATGATCAGATGAATGATACCGCCGATATTATCTTTGGTCAGAGGCTTGAACAGGATCGTCTCATCCAGACGGTTCAGAAATTCCGGACGGAAATGAGCACGCAGATCGTTCATGACTGCTGCCTCTGCCTCCGGTTTGATGGTGCCGTCTTCGTTGATACCGTCGAGGGCAGCGTAGGGCAATCCCATCAGCAGGGAGAGGTCGGTTTCGCCATCAGTATAAAATCCCTGACCGTAACCTAATTGCATGGCATCCACCATGGAGATGGATTTCTTTCCACCCGGAGGAGCGGTGTGAACAAGAATAGCCGCTATCGACTTGTAGCTTTTTTTGTCTTCAGTGGCATGACAAAAGTCGTAGTTGCGACCCATCAGGAATTTGCCGCTCTGGGGATCGGGCACTGCATCCCGCGTCGAGCGAAACCTTCGCCTTGCTTTGGGGAAGAATGTCGTAAAGCAGATAGGCAACGTAGTTGAATAGTTGTTCGGTTTCTGTGTAACCGGACTTCAATACATCATCGAGTTTATAGTCGACAGTGTAATCGATTTCGTACAAGCGTCCGCTGCCATCCACATCTTTCATAGAGCGCAACATGGCCAGTTTGCCCTCATCTTTGATAAAGGTGGCAGGGTTCTCTTCGGGCTCTTTCGGTGGTGCATCGTTATCATCGCTGCACGAAGCAAGCAAAAGGATGAAAAGCACAGTAGCCACAGACACAAACAGGCGGGTTAACAGTGTGCCGGGCTGTGCGGTGATAAGTTCTTGATTCGTTGTCATAGGTATAAAAAGTTAATAGTTAGATGAATAGTCATGGCAAAGATATGAAAAAAAGATGATTTGATGATGATGACATGGTTTTCTCCTGTTAATTTTAGTCAAAAAGCAAATAATTGACGTTAGGACAAAGATGAGGCTTGCGAAATGCTCATAAAACGTCTTTTTTTTTATTGGTGTCCGGTAAATGTGTTTACTCGGCTATTTTGAGTGATTTTATGCATTGACAAGCCCCCTGTTTCAGTATTTGTATCGGCTGTCCGAGGAAAATAAAAAGCCAAATAGGGCTTGAAAGTTTTAGCGGACACCAATAATACAAAGTTAGTGGTAGCACTCTTGTTTGCACCACTATAATGAGCAGCTGACTTGAAACTGCTGGTCAGATATACACCATATCCAAATTTGACTTTTCCATCTCCTTCAAGAACGTGAGAGAGGTCAAATCTGTCGAACAGGACTGATGAGCCGTGATAGAAGATTTCCATAATGAATGTGCTATTTGGTTGAGCAATACAAATTTATGAAGAATATTCCAGATAGAAGTGGTTTCAAGGAAGAATTGTTCTGCTATCCATTCCGCTACCCCACGATTGTATGGGTTGGGATTTTGCAGTTGAATTTGAGTGATGTTGTTGAATGACAATAAGTTAACCCCTTGCTATCCCAAAACGCGATTTGCAGATATTAAGGAATGTAAAATTTGAAGATTTTGAGGTCTGAAATCGGGTCATACAATTTTGATGTAAGTGTTTTATTCTCAAAATGTTCTGCGAAAAATTTTCGCAGGTTTTGACAACACTTACTATTCCTTTTTCTTGGAGGATTTTTCAAAGTCTTGGGGTAGCGAATGGGTAGCGTGTATCACTTTATAAAAGGTTATTTTGATACATTTGGGGGTAAATAGACAAGAAAAAACCACCCCAAAATTGAGGTGGTCTCCATTGTAAGTCTCTTATTTTTAATTAGTTAACTAACTGATTTTCAGTTAGTATTCATCCTCATTGAAGAAGAAGTCTTCTTTGGAGGGGTAGTCGGGCCAGATGTCTTCGATGCATTCGTAGGTTTCGCCTTCGTCTTCCATTTCCTGGAGGTTCTCGATGACTTCGAGGGGCGCTCCGGAACGCTGGGCGTAGTCGATGAGTTCTTCACGGGTGGCGGGCCATGGCGCGTCTTCGAGTTTTGAGGCTAATTCAAGTGTCCAATACATATTTTTGTGATGTTATTTTTTTGTTGCGGTATGTTGCGGCGCCTTTTGGTACGTGGCGCTCGGGTGCACGTCGGGTGGTTGCTTTCACTTTAACGCTTTTGTGTGGGTTTTATTATTGCGGATTGTATATTTTTTATGCCGTGGGTTTCATCTATGTGGGATGTGTATTAAAAAGGCTGTCGCGGTGTTGCCGGACAGCCTTGTAGTTTTGATGGTGATTCCCAATAAGGGTGGTAAGAAGGATGGAGTTTATGTTGATCTTTTGTTTATTCCGTGGTTGTGAGTGGTCATTTGCCTACTACGCGGCGTGCTCCGAGGTATCGGGCGGCGTAGTATGGGGCGGAGAGGCGGTCGATGGCGATTCCGGCCGACGAGGAGGCATGGATGAAGGTGATTTCTCCTGTCGCCGGGTTGGCGTCGATGGCGATTGCCACGTGGCCTACTCCGCGGGCTTTTCTGGAGCGTCCTTTGAAGAAGAGGAGGTCGCCGGGCTGCACTTCGGGGCGGTTGATGCTTGTGCCCTGAGTGTACTGCTCACGCGAGCTTCGCGAGAGGTTTACTCCGAACTGGCCGAAGACGTAGGATGTGAAGCCCGAGCAGTCGAATCCTTTGGGGCTTTTGCCTCCGCGGACGTAGCGTACGCCTAAGAATTTGCGGGCGTAGCTGAGCATGTCGGCTACGAGTTCGCTGTTGTCCTGATCGCTGATTTCCTCTTCGAGGATGTCGGAAACGCCAAGCATCTCCATGCCGGCGGCGGGGACGATGCCGAAGGGGTTTGTCATCTCGATTTTGGCGAGCGTGTGCTCTCCGGCAGCGAGTTTTGCGGCGATGGCATCGTGGTTGGCGGGGCTGTGCTTTGTTTCGGTTTTTGCCTTTTTCACCGGCGCATGCTTCCGTGCTGCGGCAGTCACAGCAGTAGAAGTCATGAGTATGATAATAAGGCAAATTTTCTTAAGCATAGCTCTCTTTTTCCATTCTGGAGCGGCATCGCGCGGGATGTCTGCTTCAACCGATGACAAAGTTACACATTTTCGGAGGTGTTGCCAAGGGGTGAAGATTCAAAATTGCTAATAAAATGTTAATGTTAATTAATGTGTTAATAATTTTGCACACACCATGGCCGGTTTGTGCAGGTTTTTTAGACGGCGGGAGCGGCTCAGGCTGGGGTGGACGTCGGAGCGGCGATGGGTGCCGGGGCGGGGGTGGCCCCAGAGGCGGGGATGAAGGAATAGCGGTTGCCGTCGGGTGCGTTGTAGAGGCGAAGTCCGAAATCGGGTGCTGATACGGCGATGTGTTCGTAAATTTCGGAACCGAGGGCAGCATAGGCGGTCCAGGCTGTGATTTTGGAGTAAAAATAAATATTGAGCGGTTGCCCGAATTCGTTGGCGGCATCGAGTTTGACAAGTAGGTCGAGCCCTACACCCACCTGCGGATGGTGCAGGAGATAGGTGGTGACATAGGCGCGGAAGAGGCCGAGGTTGGTGTCGATGGTGCCGTTGGGCTGGGTGGAGGGGTTATACTGGTTCCCTTCGCCGCGCTGCCGCGCTGCCAGCCGCGAGTCGATATATTCGGCCATTTCGGGGTATTTGGCGCGGACAGAGTCGAGAAGCTGCGGGGTGGCCGTGCGGATTGTCTGCTGATCGATGTAGACCGAGCGGTTGAAGAGCCGGTAGCCCGAGGCCGACATCCCGCGCCAGTTCTGGAAGGATGTCGACACGAGGGTATATGGGGGCAACATCACAATGGTATTGTCGAAATTCTGCACCTTAACCACGGTGAGTGTCACGTCGATGACGATGCCGTTGGCGATGGTTGAGGGGACGCAGATCCAGTCGCCCACACGCAGCATATCATTGTTGGAGAGCTGTATGCCCGCCACGAATCCGAGAATCGAGTCCTTGAAAATGAGCATCAGGGCAGCGGCGAATGCACCCAGTCCGGCCAGCAGAGTCAGCGGGGATTTATCGAGAAGAATCGACACGCACACTATCAGTATGACCAGCCATACTATTCCCCGCCCGATGTTGTATACACCTTTCAGAGGAAGGTTTTTCTCATTATCGTGCCGGTCGAAGTGCACCCACACATATTGCAGAATGGCACACAGGGCGATGCCCAGAGTGCAGATGAGATACACCGCAGAGAAGCGCAGAATCCATTCGAGCATGTGGTGGTCGTGGGTGAACGCGAATGGAATCAGACAGATAAACATCAGCGGCGGGATGAAATGGGAGCATTTGGAGAATGTGTGCAGCTCGAGCAGCTCCTTCGACGTCTCGCTGTGGCGCAGCTCCACGAGTTTGCGGATCCCTATCACCGTCAGATAACGAATGATCATGCCGGCGAGAAACGACAGGCCGAGCACCAGAGCGGTGTAGAGCACCTCCTCCACCCAACCCGTTTTCGAGATACCGAGCCAGCCGAGCAGAGTATCGACCACGCGCAGCATCGCCACGGCGAAATCATGGCTTGGGATCAAGGTTTCCCCGGCCGCCTTGGCCAGAGAGGATGCGTCGGGTTGTTTCGACGCCAGCAATATCATCGTCGGGAGTGTCATAGTCGGGAGTGTCATAGTTGAAACATCGGTGTAAAATAAAACGCGCCGGGCACCCGCTGTGTTCAACATGAGGAATAATCGCACGACGGGTCGCCGCCGCCTGCACTACCGATGTCTCCAATTCATATCCATCGGTTCACGTTTAATATTTTTTAGTAGTGCCGTTGAGGGAAAATAGGTAAATTTGTCTGTTGATAATAATGCGGCCACCCCAAACACACATATAATATAATGATCGAACTTGACTCAATAAAATCGCCCGCCGACATCAAAAAGCTGCCGATCTCATGAAGGAGAAAGGCATCCCCGCCATCCATGTGCTCGGCCTCCGCAAGGAATTCGTCGACCGCTACAACGCCGACGAGCTGCTGCGCGCCAACTCGCTCACACCCCCGCAGATCGCCGCGCTGGTCTGAAATTGTACGTAATCTTGACAAAAACACGATAACAAAGCGGTGCCCCGGCAATGAAACCGGAGCACCGCTGTATTTATCGCTTATGTGTGACGGAGATTAAGCGCTTGCTTTGCAAGCTATTAATCGGCGAACTTGGCCTTGATGAATTCGCGGTTGAGACGCGCGATATTCGACAGGCTGATGTTCTTGGGGCACTCGGCGGCACACGCACCGGTGTTGGTGCAGTTGCCGAAGCCTAATTCGTCCATCTTGCGCACCATGGCGCGGGCGCGGCGGGCACGTTCCACCTGGCCCTGGGGCAGCAGGGCAAACTGGCTCACCTTGGCCGAAACGAAGAGCATGGCCGAGCCGTTCTTGCAGGCAGCCACGCAGGCGCCGCAGCCGATGCAGGTGGCGGAGTCCATGGCCTCGTCGGCCACCTCTTTCGAGATGGGGAGGTTGTTGGCATCGGGAGCACCGCCGCAGTTGAACGACACATAGCCGCCGGCCTGCTGGATTTTATCGAATGCGTGACGGTCAACCATAAGGTCGCGGATCACGGGGAAAGCAGCCGAACGCCAGGGTTCGATGGTGATCTCGTCGCCGTCGTGGAACTTGCGCATGTGCAGCTGGCAGGTGGTGATACCCTGCACGGGGCCGTGGGGATGGCCGTTGATGTAGAGCGAGCACATGCCGCAGATGCCTTCGCGGCAGTCGTTGTCGAACACTACCGGCTCCTCGTTGTTGTCCACGAGCTGCTGGTTGAGCATATCGAGCATTTCGAGGAACGACGAACCGGTGGATACGTTATCGAGATGGTATTTGACGAACTTGCCGGGTTCCTTGGGCCCACGCTGACGCCAAATCTTGAGGTTTACGCTAATTGTTGTTTCCATAAATGATACGGGTTATCTGGTTCAACGTGGGAAGTTTACGATTTGTAGTTACGGGTCTGGACCTTGATTGCCTCGTATTCGAGAGGCTCCTTGAGAAGGATAGGCTTCTCATCCTCGCCTGTGAACTTCCAGCAGCCCACATACATGTAGTCCTTGTCGTCGCGGGCGGCCTCGCCGTCGGCGGTCTGGTACTCCTCGCGGAAGTGGGCGCCGCACGATTCGTTGCGGTGGAGGGCGTCGATAGCCATCATGCGGGAGATTTCGAGGAAGTCTTCGAGGCGCAGAGCCTTTTCAAGCTCGGTGTTGAGGTCGTCGGCGTTGCCCACGATGCGGAGGTCGGCGTAGAATTCCTTTTTGATTTTGGCAATTTCGTCGATAGCCTTCACAAGGCTCTGGAGGGTGCGGCCCATACCCACGAGATTCCACATCACGTGGCCCAGCTTCTTGTGGAGCTGGTCGGGGCTCTGCTTGCCCTTGATGGCCATGAGGCGGGCGATGCGTTCGCGCACACCCTTCTCTGCCTCGTCGAACTCGGGAGCCGATGTCTCGGGAGCTTTCACCTTGATCTGATCGCTCAGATAGTTCTGCATGGTGTAGGGGAGCACAAAATAGCCGTCGGCCAGACCCTGCATCAGAGCCGATGCGCCCAGACGGTTTGCACCGTGGTCCGAGAAGTTGCATTCGCCGATGGCGAAAAGACCCTTGATCGAGGTCTGCAGCTCGTAGTCTACCCAGATGCCGCCCATGGTGTAGTGCGAGGCGGGGAAAATCATCATGGGAGTCTCATAGGGATTGTCGTCGGAAATCATCTGGTACATGTCGAAGAGGTTGCCGTAGCGGTCGGCAACCACATCCTTGCCCAGACGGTCGATGGCATATTTGAAATCGAGATACACGGCATTGCCGGTGCCCACGCCGTAGCCTGCGTCGCAGCGCTCCTTGGCGGCACGCGATGCGATGTCGCGGGGGCAGAGGTTACCGAAAGCGGGGTAGCGGCGCTCCAGATAGAAGTCGCGGTCCTCGTCGGGGATGTCGGTGGGTTTCTTTTTGCCGGCGCGGATGGCCTCGGCATCCTCTTTCTTCTTGGGCACCCAGATGCGGCCGTCGTTACGGAGCGATTCGCTCATGAGGGTGAGCTTCGACTGATCCTCGCCATGAACGGGGATGCAGGTGGGGTGAATCTGGGTGAATGCGAGGTTGGCCAGATAGGCGCCTTTGCGGAATGCCTGGATGGCAGCCGAGCCGTTGCAGCCCATAGCGTTGGTCGAGAGGAAGAATGCACGGCCGTAACCGCCGGTGGCGAGCACCACGGCATGAGCCGAGTAGCGCTCGAGTTCGCCGGTGACGAGGTTGCGCATGATCACACCGCGTGCACGGCCGTCGACGATGACGATGTCGAGCATCTCGCGGCGTACATAGCTCTTCACGGTGCCCTTTTCAATCTGGCGGTTGAGCGACGAGTAGGCGCCGAGCAGCAGCTGCTGGCCGGTCTGGCCTTTGGCGTAGAATGTGCGGGATACCTGGGCGCCGCCAAACGAGCGGTTGGCCAGCAGACCGCCGTATTCACGGGCGAAGGGCACACCCTGTGCCACGCACTGGTCGATGATGTTCGACGACACTTCGGCCAGACGGTAAACGTTGGCCTCGCGTGAGCGGAAGTCGCCGCCCTTCACCGTGTCGTAGAAGAGACGATAAACCGAGTCACCGTCGTTCTGGTAATCCTTGGCGGCGTTGATACCGCCCTGTGCGGCGATTGAGTGGGCGCGGCGGGGCGAGTCCTGAATGCAGAAGTTGAGCACGTTGAAGCCCAGTTCGCCGAGGGTGGAGGCTGCCGAAGCGCCTGCCAGACCAGTGCCGACCACAATCACCGAGAGGTGACGCTTGTTGGCGGGGTTTACAAGTTTCTGATGAGCCTTGTAGTTGGTCCACTTATCAGCTACGGGACCTTCGGGGATCTTGCTGTCAATCTGGTATTCGGGAAGTTTCGACGACTCGATGTCGGCGAAGTCCTTCATGATGGGGGTAGAATCGATCATACCCTCAAGTTTTTTGAGATCTGCCATATCTGAGTTGTGGTTTATTCGGTTACAATTGTGGTTGTTTCAACTACCTCGGCCTGAGGGCAGGCGGCGCAGTCGGCATTCTTGGTGCAGCCTGCGTTCTCGCATACCATGGCGGCCTCGGGGCAGACAAAGGCACCCTCGCCGTCGTGGCTCATATACATTTCAATGTACTGCTGCTGCAGCGCGGGGCACTCGGTGTAGACATTGCGGTGAGCCTGCACGGTGAACACGATGGCTTCGGCGGCAAAGAGGAGGCACACGATGGTGGCCCACCAGTTGCCGATGCATTTCAGACGGGGCATCCATGTGCGACCGTTCCATCCGCAGCTCTGGAACATCGACCAGAAACCGTGGGTCATGTGGAACCACAGGGCGATGAAGCCGATCAGATAGGCAGCCAGGAAAATGCCGTTGGAGAAAGCCATCTGGAGGAACCAGGTGCCGGCGGCGGCGGGAACCACTGCGCCTGTGGCGGGATCCACCACTTCATGGCCGGTGATCTCGGCCCACTGCATCTTGGACCAGAACTGCACAAGGTGAAGCACCAGGAAGGCCAGAATCACGATGCCGAGAACCAGCATGTTTTTCGACGACCATTCAACCTGCGGGGGACGCGAGGTGACTTCGTAGCGCTCGTGGCCGCGGGCCTTGCGGTTCTGCACGGTCAGCCAGGTGGCATAGACGATGTGAAGAATGAAACCCAGAGCCAGCACGCCGGTGCCGATCAGGGCATACCAGTTTGCGCCAAGAAACTCACATACCATGTTGTAGGCAGTGGGCCAGAAGATAGCCACACCGTTCATCAGCACATGGAACGTCACGAATAGGATCAGGAAGGCGCCGGTAAGGCACATGATAAACTTCCTACCTATGGATGAGGATGTTAACCACATAAGTGTTGTTGTTTTTGATGTTGTGTTATTGAGTTTGATTTCTTGATTCCGAATAAAACGCAAGCCCGCCGCAACGGGGTGTTTCATGGTTGTGTGCCGGAGGGAGTCTGCGGGAGATTTCTCCAGTTGCTTAGGAGCAGCAAAATTACTCATTTTTCGGCTCCTTTACAAGCATTAACGAATTTTTTCGCTAAATAAACCCATTTTTAACGTGAGTTCGACGAAAATAATTAAAAGAGCGTCAACTGATTATCGTAAACT
>OHFV01001378.1_pt1 | contig 10209 bp, 7 predicted proteins | sample 1567611 | NCBI WGS metagenome assembly OHFV01 (sample SAMEA3879532, study PRJEB24766) | human gut metagenome | biome: human-associated habitat; feature: feces | place: USA | collected 1985/1987
GGGAAAGTGATCTTTATAACAGGGAAAACAAGGTATGTTCAAGAATCCGTCATTTATTTTTGATATCCTATGTACGGTGGTCTGGCTGGTGCTGGCCGTCCGGTATGCCCGCAAAGGCTTTCTTGCCTCGGTGGTGCAGCTGACGGGCAGCCTCATCAGCCTGTTCGGTGCCAGAGCCTTTTCAGGCTGGGCAGCCGGGCAGGTGTTCGAGCGCTTCCTCGCCGGAAGCTTCCGGGACCAGATCGCTGCCAATATCGCCGCCGGGGGAGCCGTCAGTCTGGATGGCATTGCCCAGCGGTACGCGGGCTTTCTGCCCGAGGCGTTTCGGGCATCCATCGTGGATGCCTGCGAGCGCTCCATCTCTGCCGTCCTCAATGACAACGCCGTTGTGCTGGCGGATACCATCGTCCAGAAGGTGCTGGCTCCGCTGCTGACCCCGGTGATCTCGCTGGTGCTGTTCTTTGTGGCGTTCGCCCTGCTGCGGATGCTGGTCAGCCTGCTGGTCACGGTGCTGGGGCTGGTGAACAAGCTGCCTGTGATCGGTGCAGTGAACCACTGGCTGGGCTGGGGCGTGGGCGGCATTGCCAGCCTTGTGGACATCTATCTGGTGCTCTGCGTGGTCTGGGCGCTCATTGTGATCACAGGCGGCAACCTCACCATGCTCAACGACACGGTGATGAGCGGCAGCCTTTACTATAAAGTATTCAATGTGTTCAACCCGTTTGTCTGAGCGGGGAGGGAAAAGGAGGAACAATGGTCTGCATTCGATGCCAGAAGCGGCCTGCCATTATTTTTGTCCAGCGGATGGAAAATGGCCAGATGAAAAACGAGGGGTACTGCCTGCACTGTGCCCGGGAGATGCACATCAAGCCGGTCGATGATCTGATGAAGCAGTTTGGCATGTCTGATGAGGACATGGATGCCATGGAAGACCGGATGGAAAACATGATGCAGGAGATGGGGGACATGAGCAGCATGAACCCCTTCTCCATGATGATGGGCATGGGCCAGCCGGACCAGAGCGAGGAGGACGGCGACCTTGTGCCCGGCTCCAGCGCCACCTTCCCGCTGGGGGTGAACGGCGGTGCCCAGAACGGCAAAAACGAAAAGAAGGCGGGCAAAAACGACAAAAAGCCGCCCCGCCGCAAGTTTTTGGATACCTACTGCGAGAACCTGACCCGCAAAGCCCGGGAGGGGAAGCTGGATGATATCATCGGCCGCGACCGGGAGATCTACCGCACCATCCAGATTCTGAGCCGCCGCCAGAAGAACAACCCCTGCCTCATTGGTGAAGCGGGCGTTGGCAAGACCGCCATTGCAGAGGGCATTGCGGAGCGCATTGCCAAGGGGCAGGTGCCGGCAGGGCTGCAGGATAAGGAGATCTTCCTGCTCGACCTGACCAGCCTTGTGGCAGGCACCCAGTTCCGCGGCCAGTTCGAGCAGCGGGTCAAGGGCCTGCTGAGCGAGGTCAAGGCGGCGGGCAACGTCATCCTGTTCATTGACGAGATCCACACCATTACCTCTGCCGGTGAGAGCGAGGGTGCCATGAATGCGGGCAACATCCTGAAGCCCGCCCTCTCCCGCGGCGAGATCCAGGTCATCGGTGCCACCACCTTCAACGAGTACCGCAAGTATATCGAGAAGGACCAGGCGCTGGAGCGCCGGTTCCAGCCCGTGCGGGTGGAGGAACCCAGCGTCGCTGATACGCTGGCCGTGATGGGCGGCATCAAGCACTACTACGAGGAGCACCACCATGTGCAGGTGCCCGCCGATGTGCTGAACGCCACCGTGACCCTGAGCGAGCGGTATATCACCGACCGCTACCTGCCCGACAAGGCCATCGACCTGCTGGACGAGGCCTGTGCCTGCTGCAATCTGGCCCACCCGGTCATCTCCGAGTACCTGACCATGCAGAAGGAACTGGAGGCCCTCAAGCAGGAAGAGGCCGACATGGAAAACGCCGATGTGAACGAGCCCATCGATTACGAGCGTGTGGCAGAGCGCAAGACCCGGATGGCACAGCTGGAGCGGGAATTGCCCGCCAAGCAGGCTGCGGCCGGGGAGATCCAGGTGACCATGGACGATGTGGCCAAGGTCATTGAGCTGTGGACGGGCATCCCGGCGGTGAAGATCCGGGAGACCGAGTATGCAAAGCTCGCCAGCCTTGAGACCGAGCTGAAAAAGAAGATCATCGGTCAGGACGATGCCGTGCATCTGGTGGCGCAGGCGGTCAAGCGCAGCCGCGCCGACCTTTCGGGCCGCCGCCGTCCGGCCAGCTTCATCTTTGTGGGCCCCACCGGCGTGGGCAAGACGGAGCTGGTGAAGCAGCTGGCAAACCAGCTCTTTGACGGCCCCGACCCGCTGATCCGGCTGGATATGAGCGAGTATATGGAGAAGTACGCCGTGTCCCGCATGATCGGTTCCCCTCCGGGCTATGTGGGCTACGAGGAGGCGGGTCAGCTGACCGAAAAGGTCCGCCGCCGCCCGTACAGCGTGGTGCTGTTTGATGAGATCGAAAAGGCCCACCCCGATGTGATGAATATCCTGCTGCAGATCCTGGACGAGGGCAAGATCAACGATGCCCAGGGCCGCACCGTGGATTTCTCCAACACCGTCATCTGCATGACCTCCAATGCGGGCAGCAGCGACCAGACCACCGCAAGTCTGGGCTTCAACCGCAGCGAGGAGGAGCGGAACGAGGAGAAGAGCCGCAAGGCACTGAGCCAGTTCCTCCGCCCTGAGTTTTTGGGCCGCGTAGATGAGGTCATCACCTTCAAGCCGCTGAGCGAGGAGACCCTGCAGGGCATTGCCGCCCTGATGCTGGACGAGTACAAGCCCAGCATGGAGGCCAAGGGCATTGCCTACAGCTATACCCCGGCGGCACTGGCAGCGCTGGTGCACAAGAGCCAGGGCGGCAAGTTTGGTGCCCGCGACCTGCGCCGCACCATCCGCAAGGCTGTGGAGGACCCCGCCGCTGAAAAGATCATCGACGGCACCCTTGTTTCCGGCTCCACCCTGACCGTGGATGCTGAGAACGATGAGATCGTGCTGAAATAAAGAGCAAACCGAAAGCCGCTGCACAGCGTAAAAACTGTGCAGCGGCTTTTGTAGTGTAAGAACGCTCCGTCACCTGCGGTGAGGCTGATGGGGGAAATCAGTCCACGCTGACCGGCTCCTCCGGCTTGTTGGCGGTACGGGCGCTCGTGCGGCCCTCGGGAATGATCTCGCCTGCGGCGGTCAGGCTGAGCTTGGCCAGGGTCGGGCCCACCAGCTCGTACACCAGCACCGAGAAGAGCACCACGTTGCGCACCATGTGGCCATCGGAAAGCTCGGCAGCCTCGGCGGCCATGCCCAGTGCCACACCGGCCTGCGGCAGCAGGGTGATGCCCAGATACTTCTGGATCTTCTCGCTGCAGCGGGTGGCCTTGCAGCTGACATAGGAGCCGGAGATCTTGCCCAGAGAGCGGGAAGCGATATAGACGGCACCAATGAGCAGGACCATGGGGTTTGCAAGGATGTTCAGGTCCAGCTCCGCGCCGGACAGCACGAAGAACAGGATGTTCACCGGGCTTACCCAGCGGTCCAGGCGGTCCATCAGCTCATCGGAAGTGGGGCAGATGTTGCAGAACACGGTGCCGGTCATCATGCAGACCAGCAGCAGCGAGAAGCTGCAGTGGATGGGGCCGACCTCAAAGCTGACCATGGAAAGGCCCACCGTCAGCAGCACAAAGGCCACCGAAAGGCTCATGCGCTTGGAGCGGGAGTGGAAGTAGATCTCCAGCTGGTTGAGCAGCAGACCGGCCAGCGCGCCCAGACCCAGGCTGAGTACGATCTCCACCAGAGGCTCCAGAAGGATGCTGATGGGGTCGATGCGGCCCTGCTCCAGTGCGTTTGCGATGCCGAAAGAGGCTGAGAAGAGCACCAGACCCACGGCATCATCAATGGCGACCACCATCAGCAGCAGGCGGGTCAGGGGACCGCTTGCCTTGTACTGCTTGACCACCATCAGGGTGGCGGCAGGGGCTGTGGCAGAGGCGATGGAACCCAGCGTGATGGCCGATGCCATTGAGATGACATCCGGCCGGGCAAAGTGCAGGACCACCAGAGCGATATCCACCAGCACGGTGGTGATAACGGCCTGCAGGATGCCCACAGTGACCGCCTGCCTGCCCATGCTCTCCAACGCGCTGAGCCGGAACTCATTGCCGATGACAAAGGCGATGAAGCCCAGTGCCACCTGTGTGATGATGCCGTAGCTCTCGACCTGTGCAAGGCTCCCGAAGCCGAAGCCCCAGCCGCTCAGGCCCAGCCGACCCAGAAAGAAGGGGCCCAGCAGAAGCCCCGCCACCAGATAAGAGGTGACAGCCGGCAGACGGACCGCTTTCGCTGCACGGGATGCCAACAGGCCTGCAATGAGCGAAAGAGACATGCAAATGAGCAATTGCTCCATAAAACAAGATCCTCCTCAGGAATTAAGATACGTTAAAAAGTATATCTTATCTGAGGAGGAAAAGCAACATTTGTTAATTGAATTTAAAAATCTTCTGTGCAAGGCGGTAACCGCCCAGCACGAGCTTGTCGCCCTTGGGGATCTTCAGGTTGGTCACGCCGCCAAAGCCGTAGCGGATGGAGCGGTAGACCCCGGCACTGGTGTGTGCCTTGAGGTAGGCCCACAGTTCGTTCTCCTTCTGCTTGGCAGCGGCACTGCCGTCCAGCAGCAGGAAGATGTCGCTGATGGCCATCATCATGGAGAGGTAGTGCAGCATATAGCTGCGCAGCTTCTTCTGGCCCTTGAGGGCATCCAGGTCCTGGCAGTCGATCATGTGGCGGGTCACCCGCAGCTGCTGGTCCACCCGCTTGACCATCACACTCTCGTTCACGCTCTGGTCGGCCCGGCCGATGAAGTAGCGGTACAGGTCCAGATCCATATAGTACATGCTCTTGACAAAGGGCAGGGGCTGGTAGACAAAGATGTTGTCCACATAGAAGGTGTGCTTGGGCAGCACCATGCCGCAGTCCCGCAGCACCTGCGTGCGGTACATCACCGAGTGCATTAGCAGGTTCTGGTCGGGCCGGAAGTGGCCGACATGCGTCCAGTTGAACAGTCGGTTCTGGGGGAACACGTTGGTGTAGCGCACGGTGTGGCTGGTGTTGTCCTCCACATGCTCGTAGACATAGTTGCAGATCATCAGGTCAGGCGCGGTGCCCCGGGCAGTCAGCGTGTTCAGCTTGGCCAGCACGGTCCTGAGGGCTGCTTCGTCCAGCCAGTCGTCGCTGTCCACTACCTTGTAATACAGGCCGGTGGCGTTGCGGATGCCCTGATTCACGCCCTCGCCGTGGCCGCCGTTCTCCTGATGGATGGCCTTGACGATGGTGGGACATTTGGCAGCGTACTCATCGCAGATGGCGGGGGTGTCATCCCTGGTGGAACCATCGTCCACCAGGATGATCTCGGCCTGCTCCCCGGCGGAGAGCAGGGTCTCGATGCAGTGGCGCATATATGCCGCCGAGTTGTAGCACGGGACGGCGAAAGTGATCAATTTCTGAGCCATACAAAATACTCCTTTGCTCTTTTCCGGCAGATGCGCAAGGCAGGGGCCGGGATGGAGATATGTACCCATATTATAGCATTTTTGTGCAGGAAATGCTATCGAACGTGGGAAATGTCAGAGATGTTTTACAATTATCCGGGAAGTTGTGGTATACTGATTGGGTTATAAACCTCTCAGGCCGCTTTGTGTCCAGCTCCCCTGGTAGGGGAGCCAAGACTTGCCTCTCCTACTAGGAGAGGTGGCATTGCGAAGCAATGACGGAGCGGTTTTGTATGGATAGGAGGAACCATGGAAAGTCCGCATAGTATTCTGAAAAAAGTCTTTGGCTACGACAGCTTCCGCCCGGGTCAGGAGGAGATCGTCTCCCGCCTGCTGGCCGGGCAGGATGTGCTGGCCGTGATGCCCACAGGTGCGGGCAAGTCCATCTGCTATCAGGTGCCGGCCCTGCTGCTGCCGGGCGTCACCATCGTGGTCTCGCCGCTGGTGAGCCTGATGAAGGATCAGGTGGGGGCGCTGGTACAGGCAGGTGTGGCGGCAGCTTTCCTGAACAACAGCCTGACGGACAACCAGAAGGCCCTGATGCTCCGCCGCGCCCGGGAGGGGTGGTATAAGATCATCTATGTGGCTCCGGAGCGGCTGGAGATGCCGGGTTTCCAGCGGTTTGCGCAGGAGCGGGAGATCAGCATGGTCACGGTGGACGAGGCCCACTGCATCAGTCAGTGGGGGCAGGACTTCCGCCCCAGCTACCTGCGCATCAAGGCGTTTGTGGACAGCCTGCCCAAGCGCCCGGTGGTGGGAGCCTTTACGGCCACCGCCACGGCCCATGTGCGGGAGGACATCCGCACCCATCTGGAACTCCACACCCCCTACGAGGTGACCACCAGCTTCGACCGGCCCAACCTCTATTTTGCCACCCGCAGGGCTCTGCCCAGCGAGAAGCCCAAAGTTCTGCTCGACCTTGTGCTCAGGGAGCGGGACAATGCGGGCATCATCTATTGTAGCACCACCCGGCAGGTGGACGAGACGGTGCAGCTGCTGCAGAGCCGCAGCATCCGGGCGGCAGCCTACCACGCCAAGCTGGATGCGGACACCCGGCGGCAGAATCAGGACGATTTCCTCTATGACCGGGTGCAGATCATGGTGGCGACCAATGCCTTCGGCATGGGCATCGATAAGCCAAACGTCCGGTTCGTCATCCATTATAATATGCCCAAGGATCTGGAGAGCTATTATCAGGAGGCGGGCCGCGCGGGCCGTGACGGGGAGCCAGCCCGCTGCACCCTGCTCTATTCCGGCACCGATGTGCGCACCATCCGGTTCTTCATCGACAAGGAGATGGAGGCTGACAACGGCCTGCCTGCGGATGTCAAGGCCGAAGCGGCACGCAAGGCAGAGGAACGGCTCAAGTACATGACCTTCTACTCCACCACGCCGCGCTGCCTGCGGGGGTATCTGCTGAGCTACTTCGGCGAGGCCGCGCCCCAGAAGTGCGAGAACTGTTCCAACTGTCTGCTGGCAGCACAGGCTGCCGAACAGGTGGAGGAGCAGGCGGCACAAGCCCGCCAGCGCGCCGCGGCCAGTGCAAAGCGGTTGGCCTCGGCCTCCCGCCGCCGTGCCGACGAAGATGCCCTCAGCGAAGCAGACGAGAAGCTGCTGGCTGCCCTCTATGCCCTGCGTAAGCGGCTGGCCGCAAAGCAGAAGCTCCCTGCCTATATGGTGTTCAATGATTCCACCCTCCGCCAGATGGCGCTGAAAAAGCCCCTGAGCGTGGAGGAACTGCTCAATATCCCGGGTGTGGGCGAGAAAAAGGCCGCCCGCTATGGGCAGGAGTTCCTGAGTGTCATTGAGGATATGGTAAGTTCAAGGTAACATAAAACAGAAAGGAAAAACCGGAAATGCCGCTCTGGGCTGAAAAGCTCGGGCGGCATTTCTGGTTTCGTCACTCTTTGACGGCCTCACCCTCTCAGTCTCGCTATCGCTCGACAGCTCTCCCGAAGGGAGAGGTGGCATTGCGCAGCAATGACGGAGAGGGCCACCCCCCATCCCAGTCAAACTACACTAAAAAATAGACTATATTTGTAACATATTCCGAACATGACAAAAACACTTGATTTATATGTAGGGAGGGGGGGGTATAATAGGATGTGCAAGAGCACCCCCGCAAAACAGAAGAATTGGCAAACCAGCCGGAAGGCTGCGACGCAAAGCTAAAGGGCCCAGACCGGGCAACCAGCTGCACTTCCCAAGAAGTACATCCACAGCGCCACACCAGCCTTTCGGGGCAGGTGCGGCGCTTTTTTACGTTTGCGGTGGGTGCAATACACATTTGGGGTAGACTCTAAAGGAGGAATCACAATGAAACTCAAACGACTTGTCAGCGCCATTCTGGCCGTTGGCATGGCTTTGACAATGCTGCCCACGGCGGCGTTTGCGGCAGATAAACCTACGTATGTGAATCATCTTAGTTTTATTGGTGACCAGCCGGATACCAAAGGGAAAAATGCGGTTAATGGTATGATCATTGTTGATCATGCCTATAATTGGTCATGGTCAGGTAGTGATGCGTCATCATATAAATTAAATTTCACTGCTACTTTTGATCCTAATGAAGTCAATGCTGAAGTGCCAAATACTATCCCATGTGAGGTTCGCAACCAAGCTGGAATAATCAAAGATGGCATCTTTCAGAAATGTGTTTATAACTTTTCAACGATTGAGAATGGACAATTCGAATCGATCGATGCACGTTCATCTGGAATAGTGAAAGGTGGATATATCAAGAATTACACTTCTACTGTATCTGATAACACAGAGTTCGAGAATGGAATTGTCTACGGAAGCTTTGAAATGACAAAGGGAACGCTTACCGGTGGTCTGATTTGCCAGCTTCCGGATAATTTTACATCGACGACATATCAGTATCTGAAAGCACCCGGATGCTCGATTATTCCGGTGATTCCTAACCTTCCGGAGGATGTTGTCTTTAATGAAAGTGTTTATATGGTAGGTAAGAATCAGCCCCATACTTTCAAAGTTATCGCTACTTCCAAGACATTCCGTAATTGGAATTATGACGAAAGCCTTTCTCCTTATATTATTAAAATTGATGATAAGACGCTTCAGGTTACAGTGCCTGATACAGGAAATATCTATATTGAGGCCGCTGTTGATAAGGTTCCGCTTTCGGAGAATACGATTGGTCTTGTTGATGGCAAAATAGTTCCCGTGGATAAAGACGGCGAACTTTACTCTGGTAGCGAACATGATGGGTGGATTTATGATTCTAATACAAACACTTTAACCATTAAAGAGAAGTGTGATGATGGTACTGATAGTATCGTTGATTTAGGAAATACAGAGGTCGATTGGAATATCAAAAATTTCGGCATCATCAATGGGGGTATTTTTATCTCTGAAAATCCGTCTGAGGGCACTCTTAGAAACGAAGAAACCGGCAAGATTGAGGGTGGGAAATTTAATACTTCTGTAAGAAACTTCGGAACTATCGATGACGGTATATTTAATTTCAGCGTAAGCAATTATGGCACAGTAAATAATGGTACATTTACCGATCGCTATTCAAATGCCTCTGTATCCAAAACAAATCCAGATAATACTGTTACTAAAAATTACGGATTTACTAATGGCGGTATTTTTTCACGATATGCAAGCTTCGACAATCAGCCCGACATTAAACTCAGCTGGGTCACTCTGAACAACTGCACCGCCAACGGCATCTCCGGCTTGGTGGGCGTTGTGGGCAACCAGACCCTGAACGTGGAAGCAGATGCAACCTCCTGGACCGGCTGGGAAGTCACTGCCGACCCGAGCTATGAAGAAGCAATCACCAAGCAGGTGGGCAATACCACTGCATTTGACCTGACCTTGAACGGCGACGACGAGTGGAGCGTTACCCTGACCGCACAGGTCAAGGAAGGCTACTACCGGATGAGCCTGACCGATGGCACCGCCACCAATGCCGACGGCACAGAGATCACCTCTGCCAAGGCAGGCGATACCGTCAAGCTGACCGCTGCCGATGCCCCGGAGGGCATGGTGTTCGACCGCTGGGAGATTTCCCCTGCGGATGTGGCTCTGACGCTGGAAGAGGGCGGTTTTGATTCCCATGCCGCCACTGCAAGCTTCAAGATGCCTGCACAGACTTTGAGCATCCGTGCGATGTACCGGATGGCCGACCAGCCCGAGGAACCCAACGTTCTGGGCACCGTTGCCATGGTGGCAACCGCCGGTGTGGGCGCTGCTGTGGTTGGTTATACCGGCTACATGATCGGCACCGAGCTGTATCTGAACACTGTCCTGCCCGATGGTGTGGCCATCCCGCAGAACACCGCCGAACTGGCAAAGCTGGTCTGGACTGAAGCCGGAAAGCCTGCCCCTGCCGCTGTGATGGCTCCCGATGCCACCGATGAACAGAAGGCTCTGACTTGGGCCATCGAGAACCAGCTCATCTCCGCCGATAAGGCCGCAGACGCTTCTGTGAGCCGCTGGGAAGTTATCCAGACTTGGAATAAGGCGCAGGAGATGAAGGGGTAAGATATCCTTCGTACAACCTCTCAGTCGCCTGCGGCGACAGCGTACGGGTTGCGGCTCCCAGCGTCCGCATCGTGCAAGGTTTTGCACTTGCGTCCTGCTGGCC
>OHFV01001425.1_pt1 | contig 9834 bp, 10 predicted proteins | sample 1567611 | NCBI WGS metagenome assembly OHFV01 (sample SAMEA3879532, study PRJEB24766) | human gut metagenome | biome: human-associated habitat; feature: feces | place: USA | collected 1985/1987
ATCACCGGTTGGTCATCAAACGGGCCCTCGAACTGCTGGCCACGCAGATTATCCTGGTTCACAACCATCCTTCCGGTGCTGCCTTGCCCAGCGAGCAGGATAAGATTCTCACGAAGAAAATTGCCGAGGCGGCCGCGCTGTTCGATATTCGGCTGCTCGATCACCTGATTATCGCACGGGGCGGTGAGTACAGTTTCCGACAGAACGGGTTGCTGCAATAGTCCTGGCTGTGACGAGGCTGTCTGCCCAATCCCCGAAATTGAGAATTGCCCCTGGCGGAATAAACTCCGACGGGGGCGAAAACATTAAAATCGGACATGTTAGACAGCTTTTCGTTCTGCCGCTGCGGTCCATCGTTGCGCAGGTTGTGGGCAGGAAGAGACGGGACCATCGTAACGGGGGCGTGCGACTCTTTAATCGTTGCGGGAAGAGTTGGCTGTGGATTATCGTCTTCCGGGTTCACTTTGTTTTGTCGTAGAAAGGTTTTTCTTCCGAAGGGAGAACGTAAGTTTAGACTGCCGGGAAATTTTTGCCGATCTGTGCCGTATTTCTTTTTTGAGGAAGAGCATAAGGTGAATCTTTTTTCGAATGATCGGAAACTCTGAAATAAGGACTGCAAGTCGAACGAATGGACGATTATCCCGGAGATGGGAGCGAAATGACCGGACCGGGCATCGGTAACGAAAAGCGAGGAATGGCAAGAACCTTTCCTCGCTTTTCGTTGCCGGGTGCGCACAGGCTGGCCGCAAAGTACGAATTTCTAATTTTGGAGGTCGAAGCGGCGGAATTGAATCTCGAATCGACAGACGCTCTCCCGCTCGTCGCTTCGGGTCGTGCGGGTAATGATGAGCGGTGTCGCAATTTCAGCATCGTGTGCGACTGTCTGACGCGTGTATTCGAAGGTCTGGGTCGTAACCGCGTCGTCGGAACGGGTCGTGACCGTTCGGAAAAGATCGTTGTTGAGACTGCTGAAGAAACCCAGTCCGCGCAGGATATCCGGTTCGGCAACCAGCAGCAGGACCGGGTCGCTGTTGAGGAGGGGAGTGCCTTCCAATTCGTAGATGAAATCGCTCCAAGCCGTCGTTTCATCGTAGTCGTAACCGTACTCTTGCCGGAATGTTTCCGTATTTGGCTCGTTCTCGAGCGTTCGGATGACAGCACTGCAATTATCCCAAGCCTCCAGCGGACCCCAGGGATCTTTTTCCCATTCGTATTTTTCGCAGATGGGTTCCAAAGTCAGGGAATTGTAACGCGATATGGAGGTGAGTTTGTCGGAGTTGAAGGTGCCGGTGCCGTATGTGCAATCGAAGCCGTACGTTTCTATTTCACTGCCGGAAAGTGTCGAGGTGAGTTCGTATCCTCCGCTTCGTACATCGCAGAAGTAGCCGTATAGGGTTCCGTCTGCAGTTTGCGTATAAGGTTGCTCGCCATCGATTTCCCGGGTGAAGGAGAATCGGATGCAATCGTCTCCCTCGTAGGTGAACTGCCATGTTTCGACGGGACGGAGCGTGCCGTTCTTGTCCGCTGCGGATATTTTGAAACCCGTGATACGGCACTCCTTGCTGAATTCCGCCGGAAGTTCATAAGTATATTCCATTTCAGCAATCAGACTTCCCGAAGCGTCGCGCCCGACGATCTTGTGCAGTTGCCAATACCGAACCTGTTCTCCGATGTTGGGTTCGTCCGGTTCATTGGTATCCTCTCCATCGGTTCCCGACTGGGTGATGGTGATGAGAATCGAGTTCGTGCCGCAGGTGATTTCGATAAAGGCCGTGCGGGATTCTTCGGCGGTGTTGGGATCCGTTTCGACGCGGATGTCGTAATCGCCTGCCGCATCTCCGTGATCGGGATTTATGCGTACCCACGTCGGGGCTTCGGCGCGGGATTCGTCCGTGATGGCGGAATTCCAGGCATCGTTCGTCGAAAAGAAAATTTCCGAATTCCCTGCGGTTTGTCCTGCGGGGATCTTCTGGGAGAGCTGTCGTGTATCGGGGACCTGAATGGAGCCGAAATCTCCATGCCATTCATCCGTTGTGTCGTCGCTGCAAGCCGTAATCGCGAGGGTTGCAAACGTGAGAAGAAGAAGTTTCAATCCTTTCATTTGTGTATTTTTTGATGGTTATTCGTTCGGGTACGATGAATATGAAACAGATGTATTTGTCTTCCGCTCCGGATATTTCCGAATTTTGGCGTAAAGATAGAAAAAACGGTTCGGAGTACCTTACATTCCCATTTATTTTGTACTTTTGTTTTTCAGAAAATAGTAAATGCAAAATACGATGACTCAGGAAGAACTTTTCAAAAAACTGGTAGCCCACTGCAAGGAGTACGGCTTCATCTTTCCTTCCAGCGAAATATACGACGGACTGGGTGCCGTGTACGATTACGGGCAGAACGGCGTCGAGTTGAAGAACAATATCAAGCGTTACTGGTGGGATTCGATGGTGCGTCTTCATGAGAACATCGTCGGCCTCGATTCGGCGATCTTCATGCATCCCCGCACGTGGGAGGCTTCGGGCCATGTCGGGGCGTTCAACGACCCGTTGATCGACAACAAGGATTCGAAGAAGCGTTACCGCGCCGACGTGTTGATCGAAGAGTGGCTGGCCAAGCAGGACGACAAGATTCAGAAAGAGGTCGATAAGGCGAAGAAGCGCTTCAAGGAGAACTTCAACGAGGAGCAGTACCGCTCGACTTCGCCCCGTGTGCTGGAGATCGCCGCAGCGCGGGACTCCGTGCACAAGCGCTTTGCCGACGCGTTGAACGCCAACGATCTGGAAGAGCTGCGGCGGATCATCCTCGACTGCGAGATCGTCTGCCCGATTTCGGGTACGCGCAACTGGACCGAGGTGCGGCAGTTCAACCTGATGTTTTCGACCCAGATGGGTTCTACGGCCGAAGGCGCCAATACCATCTACCTGCGTCCCGAGACGGCGCAGGGTATCTTCGTCAATTTCCTGAACGTGCAGAAGACCGGCCGCATGAAGCTGCCGTTCGGTATCGCCCAGATCGGCAAGGCGTTCCGCAACGAGATCGTGGCGCGTCAGTTCATCTTCCGCATGCGCGAGTTCGAACAGATGGAGATGCAGTTCTTCGTCCGCCCGGGCGAGGAGATGCGGTGGTGGGCCGAATGGCGCGATACGCGTATGAAATGGCATCGGGCGCTCGGCTTCGGGGCGGATAACTACCGTTTCCACGACCACGACAAGCTGGCCCATTACGCCAATGCCGCGACCGATATCGAGTACAATTTCCCGTTCGGGTTCAAGGAGGTGGAGGGCATCCACTCCCGTACGGATTTCGACCTGTCTAACCACCAGAAATTCTCGGGCAAGAAGATCCAGTATTTCGACTCCGAAACAGGCGAAAGTTATGTGCCTTACGTCGTGGAAACCTCGATCGGCGTGGATCGTATGTTCCTGCAGGTGATGTCGGCGGCTTATACCGAGGAGAAGCTCGAAAACGGCGAAGAGCGCGTCGTGCTGCGGATTCCGGCGGCTCTTGCTCCGACGAAGGTGGCCGTGTTGCCTTTGGTGAAGAAGGACGGCATGCCCGAAGTGGCGCAGCGGATCGTCGATCTGTTGAAGTATGATTTCAACGTCGTGTATGACGAGAAGGATTCGGTGGGCAAGCGTTACCGCCGGCAGGATGCGATCGGTACGCCGCTGTGCGTGACCGTCGATGGCCAGACCCTCGAGGATAATACCGTGACGGTGCGCCACCGCGATACGATGCAGCAGGAGCGCGTGGCGATCGATGCCCTCTTCGGACTGGTCGATGCGGAGTGTTCGCTGCGCAGCCTCCTCAAGAAATTGAATGTCTGACAGGGCTGTCGCGGGTTTCGCGCCGGGTGCGTCGGACGGCGAGTACAGTGTGTTTCGTATCGGGAATGTTCGTGAGGGTGTGTGGGCCGGTGTTGTTCGAGCTATTGGATAAGGTAAGATCGTGGGACGTATTTTGGCCATAGATTATGGAACGAAGCGCACGGGAATCGCCGTGAGCGATCCCTTGCGGATCATTGCCGGAGGGCTCGAAACCGTCGAAACCAAAGGGTTGGAACGCTGGTTGGCGCAATATTTCGCGGCGAATGACGTTTCGACCATAGTGATCGGAAAGCCGATGCAAATGAGTGGCGCTCCGTCCGAAACGTGGCGTTACGTGGAACCGTTGGCGGCCCGCCTGCGCAGGGCCTATCCCGACAAGGAGGTGGTGTTTTACGACGAGCGTTTCACCTCGGTCATCGCTCACCGCACGATGCTCGAGAGCGGTATGGGCAAGATGGCCCGCCGGGACAAGGCGCTTGTGGACAAGATATCGGCGACCATTATCCTGCAAGGATATATGGAGAGCCGAAGTTAGTTTTCCGGCTGCGGCCGGGTTAAAAATGGAAAAAAGTTATGATTTATCCGATAGTTGTTTTCGGGGCGCCGGTACTGCGCGAAAAATGCCGGGAGATCGGACCCGACTATCCCGAAGTTAAAAAGTTGATCGAGGATATGTTCCTCACGCTCGAGGAGGCCGAGGGCGTAGGGCTTGCGGCTCCCCAGATCGGTAAAAGCATCCGCCTGTTCATCGTGGACTGCACGCCTTGGGGCGAAGATCATCCCGAACTGGCCGATTACCGGCGTGCGTTCATTAATCCCGAAATTTACGAAGTTTCCGAGGAGACGAAACTCTACGAAGAGGGATGTCTTTCGCTGCCGGGATTGCACGAGAGCGTGCGGCGTTCGCTTGCGATCCGGATGCGTTATCTGGACGAGAATTTCGAGCCGCACGACGAAGAGTTCACCGGGCTGCCAGCCTGGGTGATCCAGCACGAATATGACCATCTGGAAGGAGTCGTCTTCACGGATCGCTTGTCGCCTTTGCGCAGAAATCTGATTAAGAGTAAGTTGATGAGCTTGACGAAGGGTCGTTACAAATGCTCGTACAAGACTAAATAGGGGGCGTTCCGGTAAAAGTTACGGGATTGACCGAAAAGAGAGCGACATTGGCCTAAAAGTTGAAATTTTCCAGAGAAAGGGGTAAACTCCGGAAAATTTTTATTACCTTTATATATTAGAAATAGGACATATAATATTTTATCATTTTAAATTTTCATACGATGAAAAAACTTTTACTTACATTGGCAATGGGCTTGCTCGCGTGGTCGGCATCTGCCCAGAATTGGACGGTCGGTGGTCGTATCGGATCCGGTTTCCAGGCTGTCGGACAGTATGTATTCAGCAACGATAATTATGTGGAAGCCCGTTTCGGTGCTTATTGGGCCAATGCCGGCGGTACGGTGACGGCTGATTTCTCGGTATTGTATAATTGGAATGTTTGCAATATGGATTGGACGCCGTCGGCAGGTCGTTGGTTCTTCGATGCCGGTGCAGGTATCAATGTGGGCGGCAAGGGTCATTATGCTTATGTAGGCGTGGCCGGATCGGCTAAACTGGGTATTGCCTTCAAGGGGGCTCCGGTACGTCTTTCGTTCGACTGGTCGCCGGCTTTCGGTCCCGGAATCGCTTATTGGGACGGGGGATCGCATTCCGAGTTCAACGAACGGGCGTTGTGCAACTTCGGTATTACGTGCGTTTATTGCTTCTAAAGAGAGAACCCGAGGAAATAAAAGAAGCCCGGAGCAATTTGCTCCGGGCTTCTTTTATGCTGTCGGTTCGGTGTTTTTTCTGTTCGATCATTTTCCCCTTTGCTGATGAAGAACGTTTTCCGAGGGGAGGAATTGAGGAACTGAACGTAATATGGACCCGGAACGGTTGCGGTCGGAGGCGAAAAACGGGCTGGACTTTCGGGTATTCAACGACGTGTGTAGAATTGTCTTTGGAGGTTGTATTCGTTTATATCGGATTTGTTTCGGGCGACGAAACTTTATTTTGCTTTGGGCGGAGTTTCTCTTGGCTGCGGTTGTAATCTTCGCTGCTCCTGTGGGCTCTTTTCGGGAGGGAGGGGTGGCGTGTACACTCCGCGATCCCGAAGCATTTGAATCGCAGGTCTGAATAGCGATAATCGCCGTGTTTTTCCGTTAGAATGTGAAAGTTCCGCCCAGGGAGATCAGGATCGGATTCCGTGCGAACATGGCTGTCTGGAAACGGTATTTGAGCATGAGCGATGTACTCCAGCGGCGGCTTAACCGGTAGTCGCAGCCTCCGCCCACATCGAAGCCGCAGGACCATTTGCCCAAGTCGTTCACATTGACGCCGACTGTTGGGAAGAGGCTCCATTGTTCGGTTATGTGGAAGAGATAATGGGCGTCGCACCCGATGTCCACCGAACATTCCGATTTGCAGGGAATGACGATTCCCGTTTCCAGCCGCAGCGCATCGGTCAGGCTGTATCGGAAATAGCCGCCGATGCCGAAGACGGCGCCCCGGCCGGTATGGGTGTAGAGATTGATCTTCGGACCTATGCCCCAGGAACCTCTGTCTTGTGCCGATGCGTAGAAAGCGCTGAATAAGATAAGTATTGCCAGCAGTGTTTTTTTCATAGCTTTTGCAGACTTCGATACGGCTTTTGCCGGAATGATTCCTTGCTGCCGTCGGATAATTTAGATTCTCTCGAAAACAAAGATACGAACGAACCGGCCGTATGAGCAAATTTATATTTGCACTTTGCCGAGGCGGAGTACCTAAGATGAAGTCAAAGGTACGAAAAATTTCCGTTTCGCCGAATCCTGGGGAGCCGAATGAAAATGGAGATACTCTGAGATCGAACAGTATTTGTCACAGGATCGTGTGTGGGGTTTATACGTGCTGTATTTTGAAAATTATTTTTTATGATTAAAGAGGCATGTGGTTGCTGGTTTGATAATGGACGGCGTTTTGTTCTTTTTTGTAAATAATTTGTATTTGTTGCTATAATATTATATATTGCAATATAATCCTATTATTCTTTTGGATTATGAGAAAGATTTTCTTGTTTTTATTTTGCTGTATTCCGGTAATGGAAGTATGCAGTTGCTCCGATTATGAAGAATATATGCCGGAAGAGGATGTTTTGCAAGAACGGCAAATGTCTGTTGCGCAGGCTGATGAAAAGTTGCTGGATGCAGTGTTCCATGAATCGTCCCAGTCTTGGGTGTATTTGCAGGGTGATCCTTACCGATTGGAGAATTTTCAAAAGGTTTACGACAATTTGGTGTTGAATTCGGCAGAGTTTGCCGAAGTGGGAGAAGAAGAGTTTGCGGTAAAACTCCGGAATGTGAAAAAGGAGTTGGCTGCGGATACGAAAAAACAGCTGAAATTGAAACCAACGCACTATGCTGTAAAAGTTCTGCCTAAAACTGAAGAAGAGCAACGGGCTCTCGAATGGGATGAGCAGCTTAAAGTTGCGTATGTGCCTTTCGATTACGTTTCCGTTCCCGAGTCCCAAGTCTCCCATATAAGGATGCAGCGCACCGGAGCCGTATATCATGAAGAAGCTGAAGAACGGCGTTATACGGTTACTTATGAAGGTGGTATGGATGCGGACGGTCCGACCGATCCTGTTACATTGGAATTGCCTGTATTATATGTCGTTTGGCCGTGTGATAAGCCGTTTCCCGCAGACATGGATTACGAGGTTCTTTATGATGTTTTTCTGCCGCAAGCCCCGACAGCCAGCCAGAAAGCGCAGGGACTGAGTGCCGAGGCCTTGCACGTTTTAGAGAGCATGGCTATTGACACAATAAGGCATACGGGGGATATTGGCCGTTACCCGTCCGGTATCATATCCTGCTATGATAACTATTTAAATAAATATGTCCCGTTAGTATATTTGACAGTTCGTTTTAGTTTGGGCTCGAATATTTATGAAGTGAAAACAGACTACAATGGCTATTTTTCATTCAAAGACCCTATCTTCGATAATGCAGTGCTGAGTTTTGTCTTTGACGGCTTAGACGGATGGAAAATAACATCCGGAGGAAGTTCGGCAACAATTATTGAATCGAGAGGAACTTACAAAAGTTTACGGGGAAGCAGTATACGCGATTTCGACATCCAAGTCAACTCTTCCTCTGTTCCGGACCCCCGCTATGAAATTTACCGTGCCGTCGGTTTTTATTTCTATGGACTCAGAACTTCTTACGGAAGTTCATCCCTGTTACACCTGCCTGAAATCGATCGTTTTGTTGACTCAACTACGGGTGGTATGAGAATCGAGGCACACACTGCTGCTATTCCAGAAGGAAATGGCGTGTTCAAGTCTTTCTGGGGAAATACGCATTACATAAAAATCGGCAATGTTTACAGAGATGATAATCCTCGATTAATGGGGACTATTCTCCATGAAATGGGGCACTACACTCAATTCTGGATACATAGAGGATATAATCATTATAATGACATACCTAAGTTACTTAAGGAAAGTTGGGCATCGTATGCAGGTTGGTATATGGGTGAACTGTATTATTCCGTTCAACGATTGCTACCTATACCCTTTGAGGACAATATAACGGAACAAGCCCGGCAAAGTTGGTATGCTCTTACAACGTCATTACCTCACTACTCTCCATTGTATGTCGATTTACGGGATGATTACAACCAGTGTGAACGCCTTAATAATAGTCGTTATCCGAATGATGCGATTAAAAATGTACCTTATAGCTTAATAAACAAGCTGGCTCGGGAGTCCAGTTGGACTGGAGTCAAGAAGGTGCTTCGCGAACACATTTCAAGCGGGTATTACACAGAAACCCAGCTGAACGATTTCCTTGTGCAATGGGACAAATATTTCGCAGCCAATCCGTTATAAAATTCAAATTATGAAAAAACTATTATTTAGCGTATTGGTCGCATTATCGCTGGTTTGCTGTACGACAGGTTGTAGCCAGTCAGATATCCAGTACGTAAATGTCAATCATTTTGCATGGTTCAATAACAGCGATTATCCTGTTATGCTCTCTGTCCAAAATACCCGGAACGAGTTCATATTCCAGCATGAAAGAATAGAGCCGGGGAGAAAGTTCGAAATAGTGGAGTATAGTGAATTGTCGGAGCATTTTCCGCCTCCGTCGGAATACGTCTGGGCTGCCACAGTTGCCTTTGAAGATGGCACAGAGGTGTATTACGGAGGAGACAGGGAATCCGTATCCGACAAGTACGACTCCAGGTACGATCCCACGCTTGACGATAACTATGTATCCAAAATACTGCAGAGTAAGGCACCCAGAATCCGGTGGACTTACACCTTCACCAATGCCGACTACGATGCGGCCGTAGCGCAGCAGCCGGTGGAATAAGAAGGTCTCCGAAGTCAAAAATACCTCCGTCCGAGTTTTGATGACGACGGTACCGGCCTTTATCCGCACGATGTAATTAAAAATGTATCTTATTCCATTCTAAAAGAAATTGCTACGAATGCGGAAGATTGGGTTACGGTGAAAAAGATCCTTCGGACATATATTTCGCAGGGATATTATACAGAGGCACAGTTGGGGTATCTTTTAGCCGATTGGGACGAATTTTTTGCAAGAAATCCTTCTTAATTGTTAAGTTATGAAAAAAATATTATTTTGTATATTGGCAACGTTGCCGCTGGCGTATTGTATGACGGGATGTAGCAACGATACAGACTACGGAGGCTTTAGCTACTTTATCTGGGCCAATGACAGCGACCACCGGATTACGCTCTCCGTGGCACGCGAGTACGGTGAGTTGGTAATCGAAAACGAAATCATAGAGCCGGGCGAGAGTTTTGAGAGCGAAAGGGTGGATGGGGCAATAGCATACTGTCCACCTCCGTCGAGCTATATCCGGTATGTGGAAGTTGTCTTTGAGGATGGGACTAAAGCGATTTATATCAAGGGGTATCAGCCGCCGCGCGATTCCGATTATTATTCGAGGCAGGACCCTA
>OHFV01001426.1_pt1 | contig 9829 bp, 1 predicted proteins | sample 1567611 | NCBI WGS metagenome assembly OHFV01 (sample SAMEA3879532, study PRJEB24766) | human gut metagenome | biome: human-associated habitat; feature: feces | place: USA | collected 1985/1987
TGGTGTAGTAGCTGTAGCCGCTTCCGCCGCCACTGCCGCTACCGCCTTCATTGCCGCCTGTGCCGCTATTGCCTTCATTGCCGCCTGTGCCGCTATTGCGCAGAATCGTCAGCGTGTAGGTTTTAGTGCCGATCTCCACGACAATGTCGGTTGTGCCGCTGTTGGGGATGGCAACGGTTGCGCTGCCGCCGGTGGACAGAGCCTGTCCGTTGATGCTCACGGGCTCGCCGTTTCCAGACACCGCTGTGACTAGCGTAGATGTTGCTCCGCTATCATTTTGCAGCGTATAGGTATAGTTCGTTCCGTTGGCGGTAAAATCGCCGAGCCCCACTGCCAGACCTTCAAAGGTCAGAAGGTCATTACCGGGCACTGCGGCTCGCACCACTACGCGGGTGCCAAGCCGGGAGAAGGTGACGGTTTCCGTCTGGAAGGTTTCCCCGGAGATGGCACCGCCAATACTGGTCTTTTTCGTTTCCAGAACGGTCCCGGCAGCATCCAGCAGCGTGGCCACCAGCTCTGCGCTAGTCTGAGACTGCAGGCAGTTGTTGCGCAGAGTAATGGCGGCGGTGCTGTGATCGTTGCCGTCGTTCCCCTGTGTCACATCCATCGTCAGCTGCTCTCCGGTGCGAGCCAGTGCGCCGGTCATATGGACGCTGGCCTCGCTGTCACTGCCGTTATACTCCGGCAGTCGCTGATTGCTTCCCGTTCCACCGATCTGGCCTTCCGCCCACGCCTCGGCGTACAGATAGGTACCCACATTGGGGATCTCAGTTTTGCCAATGGATGTCATATACTCGCCCAGATCATAGGTCAGGTCCAGTGTAAAGGTTCCCTGATCAATGCGGGTGAGGGCGCTGTCTTCGGAAATGGTGATTTCATTACCGCTAACCGATACGCCGTTTGTGGTGCAGGCTACCTCTGCAGGCTTGGTATGCAGATCATCCGCATAGAACGCAAGCTTCACCTCGCGGTTCTTTCCGCCGGCCAGCGTGGCGGCAGAGGAATTATAGAGGGTCATGCGCACCGTGCGCTTGCCGGCGCTCTCCGCAATCACTTCCATTTGCGAGATGCCAATGTCGGGATAATCCAGATACACTGTGCCGTTTTCGTTGATGCCGCCGGCGGCGGTGATGGTATAGCTCGGGTCGGTCACGCGGTCCTTCACATGGTGCCAGACGGTAAGGGTGGTGCTTTCATTGGGCAGCAGTTTTTCCGTAAGGGTGGCGGTTTCCCCGCTGCCAAGCTTGACCGTTAGGTTTGTCACATCGTTCAGCCCGGTGTTGCGGATGGTAAAGCGAATGGGTGTCAGGCTGTTCAGCGCCAGCGTTGCATAATCCACACCGATCTGTTCCACTGCCACCGCATCGGTGATAAAATTAGAGGTAGCGGTATAGAGGATCGTTTCCTCACCCGGAACGGTCACGCCGCCGATTACCTCCTGGTGTTCATCGTCATACCGGGTGGCCTGAATGGCAGCCTGCACCTGATTGCTGCCGCTGACATAGGCATCAAAGTGGTCAGCCAGCGTGCGATCCGGCAGCTCTGCCAGTTCCAATGGTGCGGACAGAGTGTAGGTATTTGTGGCATAGCGCAGCTTGGCCGCCTTCAAAATGCCGTGATCTACCGCGCCGTTGGCGTTATTGACAGTCTCATTCCAGACGATGGTAAGATCATTGCGGCTGCGATGATCCCCGCTGAGGGAAGCGAAGCGGAAGTCTCCGCCCACGACGGCGTTGCCGCTGCTGGTCAGGGCAGACAGAGAGCCGGGAAAGCTGTTGGACATGGTGCCGCTGCCGTCCACAGCCAACAGCTGGATATCGCTGCTGCCGTCTCGGACACTATGCCAACCGATGACAAATCGGTCATCCCCGCCGCCGAAGTTGGCTGCAACGACCTGGGGGTTTTCGTCAAGATTGCTGTCACAGGTCGCCAGCATGGCTGTACCGGGAGTTCCGTCAGCAGCCACGGTACAATAGGCGATCTCGTAGGCGGAGGTATCTCCGGTTACGCTGCGGTCCAGCGAGTAAACCGCCATAGCGGTTCCGTCGGGCAGCATGGCCGCCTGCAACGCCTTCACGCTGCCAGTAGCACCATTATAAAGCATTTTTGCCTTGCTCCAGGTGCCGTTAGTGCTGTCATAGCAGCTGTACATGATACAATCTCTGGTCGTGAAGTTCAGCAGGTTGTTGCTGCCCTGCGTACCGGGATCAGGGGTGTAGACGCTGCGCCAGAACACGATGGCTTTGCCGTCGCCGCCCACTGCGGTGGCTGGGGCCAGATCCGGCGTGCCGTCGTTGGTTAGGCGGGTGGATGTCCAGGTTGAGCCGTTATAGACGGACACTACGATCTCCGTGCTGTTCATCAGCAGGTTTTGCTCTTCCAATGTCACGGCATCACCGGCATTTTTACCCGGCAGATCGGTGCCCATGCGAACCCAAGCCGCCGCCGCGAAGCTGCCAGTGCCGGACAAAGAAACGCTCGTGTCGCCGTAGCCGGGGAACCCTGTGGGAGCGTCAATTTCACTGGAGGGAGTATAGACGCCGCCATTGAGGGTGGAGAAATGCGCCCGGCTGTCGTAAATACTGCTGCTGTTGCCGTCGTTGATGTAGGCCAATACCTTCCCGTCATCGCTGAGCTGTGGATAGGATGTGGGGTTGGCATTGGTCTGGATGTTTTTCAGCCCACTGGTGGAGTTCAGAGAGAACAGCATCATCCGCTGCTGAGGCTGGCCCCAGGTACGGGCATATTGCTCCAGATAGTCCCGGCTTTGGAGCGTCGCACTGGCAGAAGCCACCTGCATTCCGCTCTGGGCCGCCGCCATCCGCAGCGAGGCAAGGCTCAGCCCACTGGTGGCGCTATTCCAGTAGTCGTCGATTGTTTTCCAGTCATTAAAAGTCTTGGTGCCTCCAAGGGTTCCGGAGGCGATCACCGCCTCGTAGGAGATAAACAGGAAGGTGGCCACAAATTTGATTCCCACTTCGCTTTGGATCCCCAGAGCCTGACCGTTGATCTGGCGCTTTGTCTCGTCGGCAAGATAGGTGCGGGAAAGGAACTTATTCTGACTGTCCACATCCAAATTGCCGAATAGGCCGATCTTCAGCGCCACGACCGAATAGTCAAAGCCAATACCGCCAAACGCGTGGACATAGGCGTTGATACGCAGCGTGGTCAAAAAGTCATTCACTGCCGTGGCCGTGGGATCGCTCCAGGCAAGCTCTGTACCCTCGCCCTGCCGTCCGTAGCGCACTGCGGTACGGAAATCCAGCTGAATGGCACCACCCAGCTCAAAGGTTGCTGTCAACGGCACGGGGCCAGCCATGGCGTTCACGCTGAAGGAGAAGCCCACACCAACGCCGGCGGTAAATCCTCCGCCTACGGTGAAAACCTCCCACTCCTTTTTTTCGGCGTTATAGCGGATCTCCGCTTCGTAAAAGCCCTCCAACTGCAAGTTGAGATCCGTGCTGGTGACATTGTCGGCCAAGGAGTTGGTTTTGTAGTCCCCCTTGGGATCATAGGTGCCCTGGGCCATCTGGCTCAGGTCCCCGGTCCCGGGCACGCCCACCTCCAGGTTCTGCGTCAGCACATTCGCACCCAACGCCACGCCGTCCTCGGAATAGTCCATGTCCTCCATCTCCAGCGTGTTGTACCCGGCCCAAATCATGGCACGGAACACGGAGGGATCTTCGCTGGGGGTGATGATCATTTTGAACGCGGAACTTTTCACCGGACCGCTCAGATCATCCAGCCGTCCGGTCAGCACCTTGAGAATGTTACTATCGCCCACTCCGCCAAAGTCGACTTGATTCACTCCACTGGAGGATCCCATCGTCGCCAGAATACCGGTGACGCGGTCATCCTCTGTCACCTTGGGCACTCGGGTCAAATCAACGACCCGGAAGGGCATTATTTTCTCCTGTAGCAGGCTGCCGTTCAGGCTCAGCTGCGTTTTCATACCCACATCCTTGCCGTCGGCGATCCATCCAGAGGTGGTCATGGTGGCCTCGGTGAGGGTCAGATCGTTTTCCGCTACGGGGATGGATGAGAAGGGATACTGCTTGGTACTGCTGCTCTGGGCGGCAGGAAGAACGCCGTATTCGTCCGCCAGCTTGAGACTGTAATTCCGCGCGTTGGCAATATCCTCGCCCCAGAGGAACATGGTGGTGTGCAGGCTTGCTGTTTTAAAGCTGCTGTTAGGGCCAATCTTCCCAGTCGAGCTGCGGACATCCACCTTCTGACCATTGGCAAGACCGTAATCAACGCTTTGCGCCACAATGAAGGGCTTGTTTTCCTCCCCCGTCGGCACGCGCTCCAGAGAGACAACGCCCTCTGCGGTGCGCATTACATCGTCCACGCCCAGCTTGCCGTTGACGGTCAGCAGCAGCGGATAGTACTTGTCGCCGTCAATTGTGCTGATCTCCAGAATGTACTCCAGCTGATCCAGAGCGGAAAGCGCCGTGGTGCTGCTCTCGCCCTTTTCGGCCGACCAGAACTGGGTGGAATCCAGATAGACGGTTATATTTCCCACCGCATCCGTGGTATAGGTGTCGCCGGTGATGCCGCTGACAAGTGCTCCTGCCCTGGAGCCCAGCAGAGCTGTCTGGCAGTAGCCTCCGTTTTTATAAACGCCGCCACGAACGGTCACCGTCTTGTTCGCCAGCGGATCGCCGCCCGGCGTGATGAGCGTCACAGATGCCCGGGCGACTCGCCGAAGGCTGAAGGTATTCAAGGGATAAAGCTGCAGTTTTGTGGCATCCCGCTCGCCGGAACGCAGATTTTCTTTATAGATGGTGCCCAGATAAATATCCGCGCCGGAGCCGGACCGCAGAGACACCTCACTGGCGATTCCGTTGGGTTCGTAAAGCGCCAGCACGCCTTCACTGTTGGTCGTGACTGTTTTGGGCACACCTTTGCCGTCGGTGTATTGCAGCGTAGTTTCCGCTGCAGGCGTCAGCTGGAAGAGATAGAACTTATTTTGCAGTGTTTTCGCTGTCACCCGTACGGCGGCACTCATGCCCGTGGCGGCATGGGTAGCCGTGACGGTTGCGGTGCCGTTGGCCAAGCCGGACAGCGCCATTTTGGTTTCGGGAAGGTAGGAATCAAAGGAGAAGTTTCTGATGTCCTCATACAGTCCGCCCTGCTTGTAGTTGACGGAAATGGCATTGTTGTTGCTGGAGAGCCACCGGATGCCGTCTTTAAAGGAGTTCCATCCGTACTCGTCATAGTTGATGCCTATGTACTCGATCAGCCCCAACTCCTGGCGCAGCTGCAAAATTTCAGCTGTAACGGTGGGCAGGCTGCCGCTGACCTTGGAGGTATTGTCCATGGTCAGCTTAGAAATCATGTCTCCTTTGTCGTTCTGCACCTTCAGTGCGTCGGCATCGTAGACATACAGGGGGAAGGAGTCGGTGCTGGGAGATTCCTCACCAGGATTCTCCACGCTCAAAACCACTTGATAGGTGTCCTTCAGATTGCCGGCTTGCACACTCTGTAATGACAGGGGGAAGCTCCCGGAGGTGCCGGATAGGCGCTCACTGTCCACCACTTTGGTGGTGTTGTCCTCTGTGACCCGGGTGATGGTCAGCGTGGGCTGCAAAGGGGCGCCCTCAGTGGTGTTTTCCACCGACCAGTCGATATTGACGGTGCCGTCGGTATCCTTGAGGTAAATGCTCTGGGGCGGTGTCAGCTTGGCCGTGGCAGGTGGTGCCTGCACGATGATCCAGGCAAGTGCCGACAGGCGGACGTCCTCACCACCGGCGTTGGGGTGCGGCATGGAGACCAATACCGTGTAGGCAGGGGTATTGCCGTTGGAGAGCTTGGAGAGCACATTCTCCTCGATCCGCACGCTGTTTTTATCCTTGCCGGCGGTATAAGTCGCAATGGGATCGCGGCCGCTCAGATCCGCCTCATTCTTGTAGTTGCCCTCATACAGGTCAATCCTGTAATGGAACTCTTTGTTCGGTGCCATCAGCGCGGCGTTGGAGCTCCACAGCACGGTGGCGGGCTGATTTACCCGCGTCACGATGGACGCGCCGCCGGGAATCACCAGTGCCAGGGAATCGCCTGCCGTCACGGTATAGGGCTTTGACTCGCCCGTCACATCATCGGCAGGGTCCTCAGTCCCGTTGTCCGCCGTAAAGGTAAAGGTGACGGTTCCCACCTTGGTTCCTGTGGTGGCAACAACGCCGGTATCCTCGTTGATGGTGGCAATGAGCGTGTCACTGCTGCTCCATTTGCCGGTGGTGTAGGTGGCCTGCTCACCGTTTTCCCCCAAAACCTCGGCCTTAAGCGTGGGGCGGGTGGTTTTGCCGAGGGAAATCGTATAGTCGGCGTCATTCGCTTCCGGGACGATGGTCACCGTGTGCGCGGAAACTTTCTTTGCCACCGTAAACTGCCGGGTCAGGGGAAGAACATTCACCCAGTCAGGATCGGCTTTCGTGCCCTCGTTGGCCTGCAGCGTCACCGTGTAGGTGCGGGTGTCAGCAGCGGGTTTGATTTCGTAGTCGCTAATGGTGAAGTCTCCGCTCTCTTCGCCCAGATAGACCTGCAGATAGCTTGGTGCCTCCGCGGAGTCGTACTTCAGCTCGAGGCGGAACGGGGCTTCCTTCGGGTCTGTGCCTGCCGGGGTGTGATAATTGCTGTATACGGTCTTGTAGACCTGCTCCATGTTGGCGTTCATCGTGAACGATGCCTTGCCGTTGTCGTAGTCGGCGGTCAGTGCGGTGGGAGCGTTGCGCATCAAGACGCTCTTCAGATCAACATCGGCAATCGAGTCGCTTGGATAGAGTGTGGTATCCAGCGTATGACCGAAAACATCTTCCACACCGGTCATACCATTGACGATGACCGTGGTGTTATCCGCATCCTGCACTGGATACCAGAGCATTGCCGTGACACCGTATTTGTTCATGGAAAGCTCAGCGGCGCTATACACTTTGCCATTGATGGTCACGCTGGCGTTGCTAAGATCCACGAACTCGTTAAAGGTAACTGTGATAGGCACATGCTGTCCGCTGGCATAGGTTCCCGCCGGGGCCGTGACGCTTTGAATGGTGGGATTGTCCGTGTCCACCAGCTTGGCGGAGACGTTGCTGGTCTTAGCGGTGGCGTAGGAATGTTGGATATCGCCATTTACATTCTTCAGATACAGTTCGAAGGGCAGATAGTACTGCTGCTTCTCTCTGTTTTGCGTGGTAGACTGCAGGGAGATGCTGACTGTTTCGCCCTTGTTGATCGTACAGTTCAGCGCTTTTGTTCTGTTGTTGCTGAGCCCCAGAGATTCTTCATTGAACTTGTACTCCGTCAGATAGAACGGGGCAAAGGGCTGGTTTTTATACCAGCCATACGGCGCATCGCCAGTATAGGCAGCTTTTTCGGTACTCCAGTTAAACTCGATGCTGGCGTCGATTTGGTATGGTTGATAAAATGGGTCGGAGCCGACGGGAAGCACCGAGTTGCGAGCGCCATCCAGAATTCTGATGGTATCGCTTAACGCAACGAAGTCCGGATTATTGGCACCGAGGGCATTGTATTCATCTGCCAGCAAAGGAATATACATATCCCCCTGTATTGTGGTTGTGCTTTCGTATCTTTCCTCATAGTTCGGCGCGGTCATTGATGTTTGTATTGCGGGGGCGCCAACCGTCTTTATTAGCTTGAGCTGACAGTGGTCGGCATAAGCGGCGCCGTCATAGAACACCAGATTTTCCGCATCGTAAAATTCAATCATCCCCAGCAGGTCGCCATAGGAATAAGTATTATCGTGCCAGGCTGAGGTTCTTCCTTTGGTTTGAACCTTGACAGTGATATTACAACCACCTAAACTGAAAGTTGAGCCTACGTCATAGGTCAGCTTGTAGGACCCGTCGCCTTGGGCGACCCCACTCGTCTCGCCTATCGAGACCTCCACATCGGTGATATAATCGCTGAGCTGGCCTTTTTGAATGCGGTAGGAAAAGCCGACCGGTTTTCCGCCGTATACAGTAAAAGTCCCGGAGCTCCAGCTGTTGTTTGCGAGATCCTCCAGCGTTTGGCTCATCATGCCGCTCATATCCACCGTCTCAACGCCCTCAGGCTTTGTGGCAGAGGCGGAATACTGCAAACTGATGCCCTGCAGCTCCAGCTGCTCCATCAGGCTATTGAGATTCTCCAGTGCTTCCCCGGTAAACTCCCTGCCGGAGAAATAGGTGTCCTTGATCCGCTGCAGCTCCTGTTCGATTTGGATCATAGTCTTCAAATCGCCCAGCGCCACCGGAGTCCCATCCACGTCGGCTATACGGGTGAGATCCGTGGCGGGATTTTCCAGCAGCTCCATGACAGCCGCCAGTGTCAACACCCGGCCGTCCAGCGTGATGGTTTGATCCACCTTGAAATTGCCGTCTTCATCCAGCAGCCCCAAAGCGTTCAGCATGGAAAGCACCTGGTCGCTGCTACCGCCAGTCAGGGCGGAGAGCTGATCCAAAATCGCCTGATTTTCCTCGGGTGTGTTGCCCAGCGAATCGCTCAACGCTGCAAACGCCGCTGTCGGCAGCATGGTCAGCACCATGCAGCAGACGAGCAGTATGCTAAGTATTCGTTTTTTCATGTCGTTTTTCCCTCCTGTTTCTGCGGGTCTGGCTTACCTGTCCCGTCTTTTTTCTGGTTTTCCCTGCTTCTGAGCCGGAAGCACAGCGCGGTGAACGCTGCCGCCGCGGCAAAGGAGACAACGCCTACCAGCACATAGCCGCCCGCGTCCTCCCGCAGCAGCATCGCGCCGAACACGCCCCATGCTTCCGGTTGCCCCGGCCCGGCGACCGTGCCCACCGCCTGCATCAGCACCGCGAACAGCAGCATACACATAGCGCTCAGTCCATATATGCCGCGCCGCTGCCTCCGGCGGGTGTTTTCCCGCACCCGCTGCTTGACGAATGCGACCCGTCTTGCGGTATCGTACATATCGTTTGAATCTCCCCTCTGGATTTTTTGAAATGCGGCTTAAAAACCCCTTCACTTATATAGGTACAAAAAATCGAAAAAACTCTCACCCAAAACGCAAAATTTTTCAAAAAAATTTGAGAGCCGCCAAAAAGCAGCTCTCAGGGAGTAGATATTCGGTTATTTCCTCTGCGATAAGCGGAAAGCGGACAACCTTCCCGCCGCCACCAGCAGCACCGGCAGGGCGTAGGCGATGTACTGCGCCGCGCCGCCGTAGGCGATGAGGTCCATGATCGTGATGGAGTTGAGCTGCATCGTAAGAACCTTCATCGTGATCTTGCGGAACTTTTCGGCCTCGACGTTCATCTCATCATTTTTGAAGGCGTCGGCCTGATAGATTTTCAAGGTCGTCAAGCCCTGCAAATTTTCAAGAAACGTGTCGCCGAGCGCCGTGTACTGCCCCCAGTATTTCGAGAGCAGCTTCTTCGCCCATGTCTGTACCGCCGCGATGGCGACGGGGATGAGCGGCACGCAGACGAGCAGCACGACCGCCGCCGGCACGCTCACGAAGCACAGCACGGCAAAGAGCGTCAGCGGCGCGAGCATGGCGTAGAAAAACTGCGGCAGATACGCGCCGAAGTACGTTTCGAGCTGGTCGACGCCCTCGACCGCGACCTGCACGACCTCCGACGTTTTGACCTGCTCAGAATACGACGCGCCGAGGCACAGGAGCTTGTCATAGATCGCGCCGCGCAGCGTCTTCTTGACCGCCTTGGACGATAGATACCCCATGCGCGACGCGCCGACGGTACAGCCGTATCGCACGGCGACAGCTGCAAGCGCGATCACGGCGGTCGTGACGATCTTACTCTGCGTCATGCTGCCCGCGAAGAGCGCGGCGAACAGCTCCGTCACGGCG
>OHFV01001440.1_pt1 | contig 9703 bp, 9 predicted proteins | sample 1567611 | NCBI WGS metagenome assembly OHFV01 (sample SAMEA3879532, study PRJEB24766) | human gut metagenome | biome: human-associated habitat; feature: feces | place: USA | collected 1985/1987
AAAGAATTCCTTTTTTAATTGTTTCCATTGGAATCTGAAGCAGTTCAGCAGTAGCAATAGATGCAAGTGCATTTGACACATTATGATCACCTGTTACAGAAAGCTGGATATGGTCAACCGCTTTTCTGTTCTTTATAAGATCAAATGCAACAAGCCCTTTTTCATCATAAGTGATGTTAGCAGCACTGTAGTCAAGCATATCAGAAGAACCATAAGTGATCACATTACAGTCAAGACCTTCATAAATCTCCTGATAATTGTCGATATCACCATTGATGATCAAAGTTCCATCAGAAGGAAGAAGTGCCGCAAACTGATGGAAAGAATGTCTGATGTCTTCAAGATCTTTGAAGAAGTCCAGATGATCTTCCTCAATATTGAGAATGACACTGATCTTCGGATAAAAATGAAGAAAACTGTTTGTATACTCACAGGCTTCTGTGATAAAAGTCTCGGATTTTCCAACGCGGATGTTACCACCGATCGCCTTGAGAATACCGCCGACAGAAATTGTAGGATCCAGATCGGCTGCAAGTAAAATATGAGAGATCATGGATGTAGTAGTAGTTTTTCCATGAGTACCGGATACAGCGATCGGTGTCTTGTAATTTTTCATCAGCTGTCCAAGCAGCTCTGCGCGTGTAAGCATTGGAATCTTGCGGGCAACAGCTTCCATAAGCTCTGGATTAGCTTTATTGATCGCAGCAGTGTATACAACACAGTCAATTCCGTCAGAAATGTTTTCGGCACACTGTCCGTAATGGATGATGGCACCTTCAGACTCCAGCTTCTTTGTGAGTGGAGACTCCTTTGAATCTGAACCGGATACAGTAAATCCTTCTTCCAGAAGAATCTCAGCAAGACCGCTCATACTGATTCCGCCAATTCCAATAAAATGAATATGTATCGGCTTTTCAAAATTGATTTTATACATTGAGATACGCCCTTTCTTTAATAGATTTTATAAAATAACTTGTGATTTTAGTCATAAATCTTCTATATCGTTTATATTATACTATATATCGAAAAAAAAGAAAGAAGATCTTTTTGGTAGAAATTGATAAAAAGGAGAAAAAAGTATGAAAAAAATTGTAAAATATGTTTGTTATTTCTAAATATATGGTATAATGATTCTAGCTTACTTGAAATGAGGTGACGTAATGTATAAGAAGGAAATGATTGCCATGCTGCTGGCGGGTGGACAGGGCAGTCGACTTGGAGTACTTACATCAAAAGTTGCAAAACCAGCAGTTGCTTTTGGTGGAAAGTACCGTATTATTGATTTCCCGCTTAGCAACTGTATTAACTCAGGAATCGATACGGTTGGTGTACTGACACAGTATCAGCCGCTTCGCCTGAATACACATATTGGAATTGGAATTCCGTGGGATCTGGATCGCAACGTTGGAGGTGTATCAGTTCTCCCACCATATGAGAAGAGTACAAACAGTGAGTGGTATACAGGAACAGCGAATGCCATTTATCAGAATCTGAATTACATAGAGACTTATAATCCGGACTATGTACTGATTCTTTCAGGAGATCATATTTATAAGATGGATTATGAAGTGATGCTTGATTTCCACAAGGCAAACAATGCTGATGTGACAATTGCAGCAATGCCGGTGCCGATGGAAGAAGCAAGCCGTTTCGGAATTGTAGTGACAGATCAGGACAGCAGGATCAAAGAATTCGAAGAGAAGCCTGAGAAGCCAAGCAGTAATCTAGCATCGATGGGAATTTATATCTTCAGCTGGCCGGTTCTTAAAGAGGCACTTATCAAGCTGAAAGACCAGCCAAACTGTGATTTCGGAAAACACATTATTCCATATTGTCATGAAAAAGGGGACAGGCTGTTTGCATATGAGTACAACGGATACTGGAAAGATGTTGGAACACTTAGCTCTTATTGGGAAGCGAATATGGAACTGATCGATATCATTCCGGAGTTTAATCTTTATGAAGAATTCTGGAAGATCTATACGAACAGTGCGAATATTCCTCCACAGTATATTGCAGAGAATGCTGTTGTAGACAGATGTATCATTGCAAACGGAACAGAAATTTACGGAGAAGTCCACAGTTCTGTTATTGGAGGAAGTGTTACTGTAGGAAAAGGCAGCGTAGTCCGTGACTCAATTATTATGCAGGGAGTTACGATCGGAGAAAACTGCGTGATCGAGAAAGCAATCATAGCAGAAGACACGGTAATTGGAAATGATGTTTCTATCGGAATCGGAAGTGAAGTCCCGAATAAGATGAAACCGAATATTTACAGCGGTGGACTGGCTACGATCGGAGAGAATTCAGTGATTCCGGGAGGAGTACAGATTGGAAAGAATACCGCCATCAGTGGAGTGACATCATCCGAGGATTACATAGATGGAGTACTTGCAAGCGGTGAGACATTGATAAAGGCAGGTGACAGAGTATGAGAGCAGTAGGAATTATTTTAGCCGGCGGTAACAGCAGAAAGATGAAAGAGCTGACTTCAAGACGTGCGGCAGCAGCAATGCCGGTTGCCGGAAGCTATCGCGCAATTGACTTTACATTAAGTAATATGACAAACTCTCATATCCAGAAAGTTGCTGTGCTGACACAGTACAATGCCCGTTCTTTGAATGAGCATCTGAATTCCTCCAAATGGTGGGATTTCGGAAGAAAACAAGGTGGATTATATGTATTCACACCTACGATCACAGATGATAATGGTTACTGGTACAGAGGAACAGCAGATGCGATTTATCAGAATCTGGATTTCCTGAGAAGATGTCATGAACCTTATGTAATCATTACATCAGGTGATGCAGTCTATAAGATGGATTATAATAAAGTGCTGGAATATCATATTGCGAAGAAAGCAGATATCACTGTTGTTTGTAAAGAACTTGGAGCAGGAGAAGATGCGACAAGATTCGGAACCGTTAAGATGAATGAATCTTGCAGAATCGAAGAATTTGAAGAAAAACCGATGATTGCAAGATCACAGACAATCTCTACAGGAATTTATGTGATCCGCAGAAGACTGCTGATCGATCTTGTAGAACAATGTGCGGAAGAAGAGAGACATGATTTCGTAAATGATATCCTGATCCGTTATAAGAATGTAAAGAAGATTTATGGTTATAAGATTGAAAGTTATTGGAATAATATTTCGACAGTAGATGCATATTACAAGACGAATATGGATTTCCTGAAACCGGAAGTGAGAAAATATTTCTTCAAGGATCTGCCAAGTGTATATTCTAAGGTGAGTGATCAGCCACCGGCAAAATATAATCCGGGTGCGATCGTGAAGAACAGTCTGGTTGGAAGCGGAAGTATTATTAATGGAACGATAGAGAACTCAGTTATTTTCAAGAAAGTATTTGTTGGAAATAATTGTGTGATCAAGAACTCTATCATATTGAATGATGTATATCTTGGAGATAATACATACATTGAGAACTGTATTGTAGAGAGCAGGGATACGATCCGTGCGAATACAAGACATGTAGGGGAAGACGGAATTAAAATAGTTATTGAAAAGAATGAAAGATATGCATTATAAGCCAAGATAAGCACAAAAACCCTGAAAAAGGGTGTTCATATTCCGTGATAATGCAAAAGAGAAAGGGGAACTGTAATATGCAGATTACAGATGTACGTGTACGTAAAGTTGCGAAAGAGGGAAAGTTAAAAGCAGTAGTATCTATCACAATTGATGAGGAGTTTGTTGTTCATGATATCAAAGTGATCGAAGGTGAAAAGGGGCTTTTCATTGCAATGCCAAGTAAAAAAGCATTAGATGGTGAGTATCGTGATATCGCACATCCGATCAATTCAAGAACAAGAGAACGAATTCAGTCAACAATTCTTGCAAGATATCAGCAGGCACTTGAAGAAGAGCCGGAGCCGTTGGTTGTTGACGAGATGTAGGGTATTGTGGTGCTGCTCTTATTTGGATAAATGACAGGTAAAGGCAGGGCTAATACAATAGATAGGAAACAGGCGAAAGGAAAAGTGCAGTGATTGCCCGATCACTGCACTTTTCCTTTTTGTCTTATAAATGAAAAACCATTTTTTCACCGGTTGTCGGATGTGTGAATTCCAGCCGACAGGCACAAAGCATTAACTGTCGTGAAGTGCATGCGGCAGTGCCATATTTCCGATCTCCGATCAGAGGGTGCCCGGCATGTGCAAACTGCACGCGGATCTGATGATGACGCCCGGTATCCAGATGAATTTCCAGTTGGGAAAAAGGTTCACCAGAAGGAAGTGTATCTGTATGGATTACTTTATAATGAAGTCGTGCATATTTTGCATCAGGCACATTTTCTTCACAGACACGGGAGGTGTTGGTTCGTCCGTCTTTTACAAGATAGTCTTCCAGAGTTCCTTCGTTGTGTTCGAAAATGCCTAAAGCCTGTGCACGGTAATATTTCCCAAAACCAGATGTGGTAAGCTGGCGGGAAAGTTCCTTTGCGGCAGCAGGTGTTTTTGCAAAAACAAGAAGTCCTTCTACCGGTTGGTCCAGCCGATGGATGACAGCAAGATAAGGTTCGCGTGAAGCAGTTTTTTTAGCAGTATTTTTTATCAGATGATTTTTTAAAATACTGACCATATCTTTTGTGCCAATGCGGCTGCTCTGGGTAGGAACTCCAGCAGGTTTATGACAGACGATAATATCCTTGTCCTCATATATTATATCAGGGGCAAGTGATGAAATCATAGTTGTATCCTTCTTTCTTGACAATCGATAAAGTTGCGTCTAAACTGAGAATTAATAATGTTATAATGATACATGATGCAAACGAATCAGGTCAAGCTTTTAAGGAGAACATCAATGAATAATGACTGGGAACATTTTGGAGAAGAGATAAAGCAGACAATACAGGATGCAATTGATACAAAGGATTACAGCAGATTGAACCAGATGGTGTCTGATACGGTGAACCATGCGATGGACTGCGTCTCGGCAGGGATTAAAAACGGTGGCTGGTACAGAGATCCGAAGACCGGACAGCCATTATATGGAGATAAAAAGAATACCGGAAGCAGATCAGGTGCAGAAAACCAGAGGTATCGTCCGAATCAGGGACCGAAGATGTCGGAAATGAGAAATTATAGTCAGAATCATCCGGTACCGGTGACTCCAAGATATCTCAAAGGAACTTCGGTAAAGATCGGCGGAACTTTTCTGGCAGCGACAGGAGCTGTATTTGGATTGACTTCTGTTATTTTCCTTATCATCACTTTGATTGGAAGTTTGATCACAGCGTTTGATGTAGTCAGTGGTCTGATCATTGGAATTTTTGCAGTTGCTTTTATATCTTTTGCAGTGATGACTTATGTAGGAGTAGATATGGTACGTACGGTGGGAAGGTTTCGCCAATATGTATCTGTTCTGAGAGACCGGGAATTTTGTGATATTAAGGAAATTGCTTCTGCGACAGGACGAGATGTCAGAAAGGTTCTGAAAGATGTGAAAAAAATGATTACAAAAGGCTGGTTCTGTCAGGGACATCTGGATGAGAAAGAATCCTGCCTGATGGTCAGTGAACATGCATGGAATCAGTATACAGCTCTTATGGAAGACATGAAACAGCGCAAGGCAGAGGAGCAGGCTGCTCAGAAAAAGATGCAGGAAGAGTATGACAGACTTTCACCGGAAGTACAGAAGATCGTACAGGCAGGAGATGAATATGTGAGAAAGATTAAGGCAGCGAATGACGCAATTCCGGGAGAAGTGATTTCGGCAAAGATTTCCCGCATGGAACTGCTCGTGGATCGTATTTTTGACCGCGTGGAGCAGAATCCGGATTCTGTGAATGATATGCGAAGAATGATGGATTATTATCTTCCGACAACGATGAAACTTCTTGAAGCGTATGAAGAGCTGGATGCCCAGCCAGTACAGGGAGAAAATATCATTTCTTCCAAGAAAGAGATTGAAGATACGATAGATACATTGAATATTGCATTTGAGAAATTACTGGACAGCCTGTTCCAGGATACAGCATGGGATGTATCTTCAGATATTTCAGTACTTCATACAATGCTTGCGCAGGAAGGTCTGACAGAAGACGGGCTGAAGAAATAATGATATCCCAAACAGACAATGAATCAAAACAGTTACAAACAGAAATGGAGGATTACTATGAGTGATGCATTCAAGGATGTAAGTACAGTGCCGACACTGACACTGGAACCGTTTCAAGCGGAAGAAGAAAAGAAACCGGCGGTGCAGCCGGAAGAACCGAAGCTGGATGATACGATCCTGACAGAAGAAGAGCGCAGGATGGTAGATGCATTTGCACAGCAGATCGATCTGACGAATTCTTCTATGATTCTTCAGTATGGCGCAGGTACACAGAAAAAGATGGCAGATTTCTCAGAAAGTGCTTTGGAAAATGTGAAGTCAAAGGATCTGGGAGAAGTTGGTACACTGCTTACGAATGTTGTAACTGAACTGAAGAGCTTTGATGAAGAAGAGAGCAAAGGATTTCTTGGAATATTTAAGAAAGCATCGAATAAAGTTGAATCTATGAAAGCAAAGTATTCGAAAGCCGAAGAAAATGTGAATCAGATCGTGAAAGCACTGGACAACCATCAGGTGCAGCTTTTAAAAGATGTTGCGATACTCGATAAGATGTATGATCTGAATCTTACTTATTTTAAAGAGCTTTCTATGTACATTCTTGCAGGAAAGAAAAAACTGGAAGAAGTAAGAAGCACACAGCTTGCTGAATTGATGAGCAAAGCTCAGATAAGCGGCCTCCCGGAAGATGCGCAGGCAGCAAAAGATCTGGATTCGATGTGCAACCGTTTTGAAAAGAAGTTACATGATCTTGAACTGACGAGAATGATCTCCATCCAGACCGCACCACAGATCCGTCTGGTTCAGAATAATGATACACAGATGGTAGAGAAGATCCAGTCTACAATTGTGAATACGATCCCGTTGTGGAAGAGTCAGATGCTTCTTGCACTTGGAGTAGAACATTCTTCACAGGCGGCGGCAGCACAGAGACAGGTGACGGATATGACAAATGAACTGTTGAAGAAGAATGCGGAGACATTAAAAATGTCCACAATTGAGACTGCAAAAGAGTCTGAAAGAGGAATTGCAGATCTCGAGACATTGAAAGCAACAAATGAATCACTGATCTCTACATTGGATGAAGTGATGAACATTCAGAGAGAAGGAAGAGAAAAACGCCGGGAAGCGGAGGCGGAACTTCGCAATATGGAAAATGAATTGAAAGCAAAGCTTCTGGAAATCAGAGGATAAAGCTTTTTGGCTTGACAGCGGGTGTTTTATCAGTTAGAATTTCATTTGATAACTGACGTTGAACGGGAATAGTAGATACGCAGCATGCTTCAGAGAGAAGGCGGCAGGTGAGAGCCTTTGCATTACGGTATGGAACCGGCCCGGGAGTCCCTGTATGAAAGTACAGCGTAGGTCCTGCGTTAAAGGAGAAGAAAGTGAATGCAGATACAGAGATCATTTGTGTTGGTTTTGATTATAGAATGGATGTATTGCATTAATTAGGGTGGTACCGCCGGAGATATTCGGTCCCTATCGTGGGGATGCGATATCCCGGCGATTTTTTATATGTTAGGAAAATATTTCCTGATAAAAGCAAACTGCTGTCAGGGGACAGCAATGCAAAAAAACAAAAAGGAGAAGAACAATACTTTGCAATTATGTGTTCGTCTATTCTTTCAAAATATGCCTTTTACCAATATTTTAATAACATGTCTAGAAGCTTGAAAGTGAAATTGCCTCGTGGTAATACAAGCTCAGTTGTCGATCATGTTGCTGTAAGTATTGCTAAAAAGTATGGTAAAAAAATGTTACTTAAAGTAACAAAAACTAATATGACTAATTATAAGCGTATTAAAGATGTAATTTAAGGTCTTCCAAAGAAGACCTTTTTATTTTATAAACTATTTAATTCAAATGCTGGAATTTTTGTGTATTTGACACCCGCGGCATCTAACATACGTTTTGCAGCACGATCACTGTCTGTCCCATTATATTTATCATCTTCATAAATAATTTCTTTAATACCACTTTGAATAATGGCTTTCACACATTCATGACATGGGAATAAAGAAACATAGATCGTACATCCTTGTAAATGAGAAATACTATTTAAGATGGCATTCAATTCTGCATGAACAACATAAGGATATTTTGTATCATACAAATCTCCTTCTCTTGCTGCCCATGGAAACTGATCATCTTCGCATCCCCATGGAAGTCCATTATATCCTACTCCTACGATCTTATTTTCTGGAGAAACAATACACGCTCCTACTTGTGTATTAGGATCTTTTGAACGATAAGCTGAAAGCTTAGCAACTCCCATAAAATATTGTTGCCAACTAATAATCTTTTTAGACATTTTATTCTCCTTTCAATTCATCAAGTTTTGCTTGAAAATAATCAGGTAAAGGACATTCAAACTCTAAATATTCACCTGTAGTAGGATGAATAAATCCTAATTTTTTAGCATGTAAGAATTGTCCATGACTTTGATCATCTTTTTTCTTTCCATACTTAGGATCTCCATAAACTGGATAACCAATATAAGACATATGCACCCTAATTTGATGCGTTCTTCCTGTTTCAAGTCGACATTCAATTAAAGACATATCATCATATCTTTCTAATACTGTAAAATTAGTAATTGCTTCTTTACTGTTATTTTTTGTGACAGCCATTTTTTGACGATCATTGACATCTCTACCAATTGGTGCATTGACTTTACCATGAACATGTGGAATAACACCATGAACTAAAGCCACATAACGACGTGTAACACTATGTTCTTTTAACTGTTCACTCAATGATTTATGAGCTTTATCATTTTTTGCTACCATTAATAAACCACTTGTTTCTTTATCTATACGATGAACAATACCAGGACGATTCACACCATTGATTCCTGATAAATCTTTACAATGATAAAGTAAAGCATTTACTAAAGTACCACTATAAATTCCCACACTTGGATGAACGATCATCCCTGAAGGTTTATTGACAACGATAACATCTTGATCTTCATAAACGATATCTAAAGGAATATCTTCTGGTAAAACATCCATCTCCTTATTATCAGGAATCGTGATTTCAATAGCATCATTCATTTTAATTTTATAACTTGCTTTTTCAATTTTTCCATTTACAAGAACATGCCCTTCTTTAATATATTCTTGAATAAGTGTTCTTGATAAATCAGAAATTGAATTCATAATAAACTTATCTAAACGTACATTTTCTTCATTAATCTCTAATTTTCTTTTTTCCATTAATATAATCCTCAAATATAATCTCTAAAATAATCAATCCTACTCCTATTACTACTGCCATATCAGCAATATTAAAAATAGGAAAATCATAACCAAAAATAATAAAATCAATAAAATCTCTAACATATCCAAAATAAAGACGATCTGTTAGATTTCCAACAAGACCTGCAAAAGTTAAAACAATTCCATAACGTGTTAATCTTTGAGCTTTGGTTGTCTTACTAAAGTAATAAAACATAAAAATTGCTGCAGCAAGCGAAACAACTACAAACAAACTAATATGTCCTGATAACATTCCCCAAGCTGCTCCTTGATTATGCGAATATGTATAATAAAAGAAATTATCAATAATCGCTTGCGATTGCCCTAGCATCATCGAAGAAGACACTAATATTTTTGTAAG
>OHFV01001466.1_pt1 | contig 9560 bp, 7 predicted proteins | sample 1567611 | NCBI WGS metagenome assembly OHFV01 (sample SAMEA3879532, study PRJEB24766) | human gut metagenome | biome: human-associated habitat; feature: feces | place: USA | collected 1985/1987
AAGGAACTGGCGCAGTTATTGGGAATGAGCAACTCCGACTTGCAACGAAAGTTCATACAGGAATTTGGAGAACCTGTTTCTGTCTGGTTACAGAAACAAAAAAACCAGAAAATACTGTCAAGGTTAAGTTATGATTCAATTTCTATCAAAGAAATTGCGCATGAGTTTGGCTTCTTGTCAGCATCCAGTTTTAATAAGTATTGCAAATGCAATTTTGGTTACAATCCCACTGAATTAAAAAAACAGATAAAAGAAAGACGAATAGAATCATCTGTTTTTCAATGTATTAAATAATAGGTAAAGCGATTGGTTTATTTGGACAACTAATTTATTTTGAATAGTCCATATCTTTGCAGCATCAAAAAAAGCAACATTCTACGAGTATATGAACTCACTGAATAGTACGCTTTTTTTGATGCTCTTTTTATTTTTTCATCTGTGTTATTCAGACAGATGAAATTCCACCTCCCTGAACTACTGCAAAAACGCAACCCTCTCACGTAGGAATCAGCCGTCTCTTGTAAGGTATCTACCCGTTCTTTGCATATTTCTTTTATCTTCTCGCATAAACGCGTCACTTCGTACAAAGATATACTAATAATTCATTCCGAAATTCCAAAGTGGAATAATATTTCCATATCCGGTCTCAATATCATCTTTTATAACATATCCCTCTTGTGCTTTGGCAATCTGCTGTTGTCCTTTGCTCTTTCCGCCAATTTCGAATGTCCGCTCTCCAATTTGAAAATCAGAGACTTTGGAAGATATAATATCCTGTTTCACCCGCATCTGGTTATAAAAGAATGTTTCGCGTATATTACCGATATTGGAATTCTCTCCCCCTAATATATAAATAAGGTTGGTATTATCCAGATATATTTTTTCCACTTTACCCAGACCTCTGATCCCTCCGGTTGCGTCCCGAACTTGTGCTATCATACCGGCTTTCTCTATATAGAGCAAATAGTCACTCAAGTAATTGCGGCTTACTCCTATAATATCAGCAAGCTTTTGCATGACAGGTTTAAATGGAACACTTTTTGAAATAATCATCAATAACTGTTTCAGCTTTCGTCCTGTCGACACATTCATATTTGCGTATTGGGGTATGTCATTCTCCATAGTCTGATTGATTACTTGATTCAACTCTATTTCAAAAGTGACATCTTTGCCGAATGGATAATAGCCATACACAGTCTATCCATGATTAGCATATATTTATATGCAAATATACATTAATTGCACAACAAAAGTGCAGAAAACTGCAAAATTCTGCACTTTTATAGTGCAATCTGTGGAGCAAATCAAATAAAACGGATTATGCTTTCATCTGTGTTGCTCAGACAGATGAAATTCCACCTCCTTTTTTTATGCAATTGCCTACTGCCGCGGCAACGCTTTCATTAACCCTGTTCACAGCATCAACGGGAAACGACGCCAAATAGATCTGTGTCGTTTTCTCGGACGTATGCCCCAGCCCTTCGCTGATGAGGGAAATCGGTATTCCCTCATTCTTTGCTATGGTGGCCCAAGAATGGCGGGCCACATAGGTGGTGAGCGGAAGGTCTATGTGCAACAGTCTCCCAAGCTGCTTGAGGTAACGGTTTATCATCCCCAAAGCATAGCGATACTGCGTATAAACGGATCTTGAAGAACCGGAGTCGATATAAGGAAAAATATACGGGCTGTCCGTCCGGTATTTTTCGATAATCTTTTGCAAATCAGGCAACAGCCCCACCTGCAACCGTTGCCCGGTTTTGCTGCGTGCATAAAAGATAGTATCCTTTACCACCCAATCATTCCTAAGATGAATGACATCCACAAACGACATGCCGCGGCAATAGAAACTGAACATAAACAAATCCCGCGCCTGCTCCAACCGGGGATGCCGCCTGAGATTGACCGAAGCAATGAGTGCTATTTCCTCCTTGCTCAAAGCCCGTTTCACCGTCTCCCGCCTGCGAATGTCCAAATCGGCAAACGGATTATCCTTGCCAACCTTCACCCCCTGCTTGCGTGCCTTGTTGCAAATCGCCCTGAAATTGCTGAGGTACATGTGGACAGTGTTCTCCGCAACCCCTCGCGCACGCAAATAGTGCATGTAGTCCGTAATGAAAACATAGTCCACATCCTTGAACTTTATCTTCCGCGGACTGCAAAAACGCAACAGAGAACGCAACCCGCTCATATAAGCATCTGCTGTTCCCAGCTTCCCTTCCTCTCTCAAAGAGTCTATATATTGCAAAATGAACTTTTCCACATACTGGTCGTGCCGTTCCTTGTGATGTCTCTGCATCAAACGCTCCAAACCAAACCCCGGCTCCGTCCTCTCCAAAAAAAGAAAAGACTTCACAATCCCCTCCTTCTCCTCCATAATAAGACGATTGATGCTGCCGGGATCTCTACGCTTCAAAATCCCCTCCGGAGAATACACCACCCGTTCCCCATCCACCCGATAGTTGGACCGATGAACCTGCCTGCCCAACGAATATTCCTTCTTCTTGCGACAATACAGCACACGAATCGCAAGAGAGTAAATTTCATCACCACTTGCCTTACAAGGATTTAATATAACATGAATACTCAATTTCTTCTTTTTGTTTCGCAGGTCCATTTACCGATTACACATTCTACTTCTCCGTAAAAGTACACATTTTGAACTTAAACATAGAATTTGTTATAAAAATAATAGATGAAAAATCGACTTATCAACAAACCGCAAATCATATTTGTTTAAATACCAAATCTTTATCCGGCAAATATATAACATCATAAATCAAACCCCGAAAAGACGGATGCTAATTGTCTGCAATAAGTGACATATTAAGTCACTCCGCCTATCAGCGTGTACAGGCACAGCAAATCATCCGGAGTGTAGGCAGGATTATAATCACGTAAAATCTCTATGAGCACAGACGTCTTAAACGGTTTCAACACAAATTTAGACGTCAACCGTCCGAACAAAGGTTCTTTGTGGTCCTCAAAAATGTGCTTCATCAAAGAATAGATAGAACCGCAAACAATGAAGTTGATTTTCGCCAAAGGTGAATACCGATCCCACATAATTACCTTTGTTTTATCATTTTTTCCACTCTCTTATCCGATTTATTGAAATTATGCCGCAGAACAGGAATTAACAATGCAGCAAATATTTAGGGCATATCATGTGACAAAAACGAAAAACCTTGCGACAGATAGGGAAAATATCAACCTAATTATTTATCTTTGTTAGCTTAAAAAAGTTAGCATACCAAAAACAATAAGACAATGAAAGATTTCTTGAAATTTACGCTCGCCACCGTAACGGGAATTATCGTATCGAGCGTCGTTCTGTTTTTCATCAGTATTCTCGTAGTTTTCAGTATGGTATCCTCCTCGGAGTCGGAAACGCAAGTGCGCAAGAACTCCGTTATGATGCTGGACCTGAACGGCACACTGGCCGAACGCAGTCAGGAAAACCCGTTGGACATCCTCATGAAAGACGATTATAAGACTTATGGTCTGGATGATGTTCTCTCTTCTATCAGGAAAGCCAAAGAAAACGAAAACATCAAAGGCATTTATATTCAGGCCAATTCTCTGAGCGCAGGCTACGCCTCCCTTGAAGAAATTCGCCACGCACTGAAAGACTTCAAGGAATCGGGCAAATTCATCGTAGCCTACGGCGACTCCTACACACAAAGCCTCTACTACCTGTCCAGCATAGCGGACAAAGTGATGCTGAACCCGCAAGGTATGCTCGAATGGCGGGGATTGGCAGCCACCCCGATGTTCTTCAAAGACCTGCTGGAAAAGATCGGCGTGGAAATGCAAGTATTCAAAGTGGGTACATACAAATCGGCAGTTGAACCATTCATCGCTACCGAAATGAGCCCTGCCAACCGCGAGCAGGTGAACGTCTACCTGTCGTCCGTTTGGGGACAGATTACGGGCGACATTGCCGAATCGCGCAACCTCTCCGTAGAAGCCCTGAACAAAGAGGCCGACCGCATGCTGATGTTCTATCCCGCAGAGGAGAGCGTGAAAAACGGATTGGTAGACACCCTGATCTATAAAAACGATGTACGCGACTACCTGAAAACCCTTGTAGGCATCGACAAGGACGACGACATGCCGGTGCTGGGCATTCAGGACATGGTAAACGTGAAAAAGAACGTACCCAAAGACAAGAGCGGAAACGTGATTGCCGTATATTATGCTTACGGAGAAATTGACGGTGGCAGTTCTTCGGCTACCAGTGAAGAATTATCCGCACAGGCATTCTCATTGAATGATCTGGTGGGAAAATTCATATTACGTCGCAATTAATATAAAACAGTATTCATATCGACTCTTTTCATCCGGTGATCCGGAGAAAGGAGTCGATATTTTTATGCATTGAAACTTTCATTATAACTGAAATTCCGTTTTCACATTATCTATTAGAATTGTAAGGGTAGATACAGGAGATGTGAAAATGAATCAGAAACATTCAAAAGAGTATAAGAGCATAGGACAGACAATTAAAAAATACCGTAAGCTCAGAGGACTTACGCAGGAACAATTGGCGGATATGGTTTGTATCAGCATTAGTTACCTTACCAAAATCGAAGCACCTAATTGTGACCAGCCTTTTTCACTGGAAGTGATTTTGGATATATCGGAAGTGCTGGATATTTCCGTTCATCAGTTATTGGAAGATGTTAAATAGAGAAATAAAAAAATGATCTTAAAAGCCTATAACTTTTAAGATCATACTTTTTAAAGAAGAGCTGCTGACGGGAATCGGACCCGTGACCTCCGCACTACCAATGCGACGCTCTACCGACTGAGCCACAGCAGCATCACGTGACTGCTAACGCAATCACCGTGATTCATTGTAACAAAGCAATCTATATTTGTCAATACAAATTTTTTCTTTTTTTGCTTTTTTTGCTACACTTATAACTATTTAGGATTTTTCTCGTCTTTCTGTGTCGCTTCCTGCTGCTCCAGTTCCTTCTGCTCCTTCCGCTTCAGGTAATCCGCCGCATCATCCGGTACGTCATCCAGATTCTCACTGCCGATATCCACCTGGAGAGGCTTTCTCTTGAAGAGGATATCATACATGACAGGGATGATGAACAGTGTCATCAGCGTGGCATAAGCAAGTCCTCCCGCCACTACGATCGCCATGCCCTTGGACATCTGGCTGGAAAGGTCATCTCCGAACAGGAGGCTTACCATTGCCAGGATCGTGGTCAGCGCCGTCATCAGGATCGGGCGCATTCTGGTCTTACCGGTAGCGATCAGTGCCTCTCTGCGTTCCAGTCCTCCCATACGGAGCTGGTTCGCATAATCCACGAACACAATACCGTTGTTGACAACTGTACCCAGCAGCACCACGAAGCCCATCATACCCATAACAGACAGTGGCTCGTTCATAAGCAGTAATCCTATCAGGCCACCCGTGAACGCAAGAGGTACCGTGAACAATACAATAAACGGACTGAGCAGGCTCTGGAACTGTGCCACCATGACCAGGTAGATCAGAGCAAGACCCAGGAGCAATACCTTACTCATCTGGATCACCATCTGATTGACCATATCGGATTCTCCGGCAGTGTCAATAGTATAACCGTCCGGCAATTCATACGCATCGATCAATGGCTGCAATTCTCTGGACAGAAGGGTGGCATTGCTTCCCTCTGCCACAGTGGCTGTCACCGTCATGTAGCGGCTCTGATTCTCACGGTTGATGCTCTGCACACCCTCCTCCAGCTTTAGTGTGGCGAACTCAGACAGCGGATGATCCTCTGTGACAGTGTTGCCATTATCATCCGTAGTCTGAATCTCAAAATTATAGTCCAGGAGATTCTCACGGGTCAGCGGTTCTCTTCCATCCTTTACGACGATCTTCATATCCTCGCCGTCTATGGTCACAGTAGCGGCATCGGTACTCTCCGTCAGCTTTCCGTTCAGCTCGGAAAAAATCTGGGCAACCGTCAGCCCTTTGCGCATGGCGGCATCTTTATCCAGCACCAGACGGATGACCTGATCCGGCTCTTCCTGCCCGTTGGAAATATTTTCATAGCCCGGGATCGTAGCAGCCAGATCACAGATGTCCTGCGTAATCTTCGTCAGGGTATCCAGATCATCGCCATATACCTTAACAGATAATCCTGAGCCCATCATCGTGCTCATCTCAGACATTCCCGTTGATATCGTCAGTTCACAGTCAATATCCGCTGTGCGTTCTTCTATCTCCCTGCAGATTCTGTTTACTTCTTCTTTTCCGGCATTCTCATTCTCTGTCAGCACCAAAAATGTAAACTGATCGTAGGTGCTGTCTGACATACCGGAAGAAGAAGCCACCAGGGTGGTATCTCCACCTGCCATGGCACCTACATCTCCGATGCCATCTATGGTCGTCATGGCATCCAGCACCTGGTCAGCCCTCTTGTAGCATTCTTCCTTATCCGTATCCTCCGGCATCTGCACAGATATCTCAATCTGGTTGGATGTCATATCCGGGATCATGACGATACCCATCCGCATGACCGCCCAGATACTGTATACCAGCAGACCGATGGCAATAACAAGGGGCACGACCTTCACTTTCAGACAGAATGCCAGCATTTTTCCATAGATGTCCTGCACCTTGTCAAAGAACGGATGCTTCTTCTCTTTGGAATTACGAAGCAGGGTCGAACCTGCTGCCGGCACTACGGTCATAGCGATCAGCAGCGATGCTGCCAGGGTAAATATGATCGTAAGACTGATGGGCATCATCAGTTCACGGACAGTTCCTGCGGTAAATACCATCGGCAGGAATACGCAGACTGTTGTCAGAGTGGAAGCAATAATCGCACCTGCCACCTGTCTCGTACCCTGTACCGCTGCTCTCGCCGCGCCGACTCCCTTAGACCGCAGACGATAGATATTCTCGATCACGACGATGGAGTTATCCACCAGCATGCCGATTCCGAGTGCCAGACCCGATAACGACATCATGTTCAGTGAAATATCTGTAAAATACATTAATATCAATGCCGTCAGAACAGACAGGGGAATGCTGACAGCTACAACGATGGTGGGTTTTACATCCTTTAAGAACAGCGCCAGGATCAGGATCGCCAGTGCTGCACCTACGATCATGCTCTGCAATACGCCATTGATGATCATAGTTATGTAATCGCCCTGATCCATCAGTGTCAGTACCGACAGTCCGGGATACTGCTCTTCCAGCTCTGAAATTGCAGCAGCGATATTTTTACTCACTTCATTCGTTCCCGATGTGGAGCTTTTGAACACAGACAGTACCACCGCGCTCTGACCATTCAGTCTGGCATAGCTGTCATCGGCGTTATCGATCACCGTGATGTCTGCCACATCGCACAGCCGTACATCTCCGATATCTTCGATATTGGTAAGCACGATATTGGATAAATCGTCCACGCTTTCATAATTGCTTCCGATCTTAAGCAGCCAGGAATTGTCCTCCGCATCATCCAGATATCCTGCAGGCATTGCAAAATTCTGTGCATAGATGAGCTGTGACAGTGTCTGCATATTCACCAGCTGGTCTGCATTGGCATTACGAAGTGCCTCTGCCTTCTGTGCCTCAAAATTCTCCAGAGAGGTATGATACTGATCCCAGCCGTCTGCCAGCTGCTTTTTCGCATCCGCAATGGAATCCCAGCCCTCTGTGATCTGGTCCTGGGCAGAATCCAGGCTCTCCTTGTTGCTGTCAAGGGTTGTCTGGGCGGAATTCAGTGCACTCTGTCCGGAAGAGATCTGTGCAGAAGCCGCACCGAAGCCTGCTGCCGCCTCGATTTTTGCCTTTTCAATATCCGTATAGGAAACACCGCTCCCTGCACACCGGCTTTCTCGACCTGAAGGCTGTTCAGGGAAGATACGTAGTCCTTATACCCGGATAACAGAGCCTTCTGGGTCTGATATCCGGCTGCTGTTTTCTGCAAAAGTTCTTTTCGTCCTTCGGGCGTCAGGGCATCCCATGTTGTTTCATCTATCCCAAGACTCTGAAGACTCATACCGGATGATCCAAGCATTGTATTAACCGTTGTACTGTCCATTCCCGTCATACCTTCCATCTGAGAAGAAGTCAGGAATGTGCTCATCTGATCTAATCCGGCTACCACATTCGGAATATCGTTTGTAGTCTTGCCCTGTTCTTCCAGGGATTTTTCTATCTGTGTGATCGTCGCCTTCAGCGATTCCTCCTGCGCCTGCAACGTCAGCAGGTCTGTCTGCAGTGCATTCAACTGATCCAAAGCCTGGCTCGCGGTCGCCAGCTTATTCTCGGTATCCTTCTTCTGATCCTCCAGAGAACCCTTGGCATCTTCCAGCTTTTCCTTCTGCTCGTCCAGTTCCTTCTGGGCATCGTCTAACTTCGTCCTGCCGTCGTCGATATCCTTCTGTCCGTCGACCAGCTCCTGCGTGCTGTCTGCCAGCTTCTGCTCCGATTCCAGCAGCTGCTTCTTCGCATCATTCAGCTGATCCACCGCATCCGCAAAAGCATCATTGGTCTTTGCCAGGATCTTCTCGTTCAACACATCAATCTTATCCTGATTCAGATCCACAGAGATGGAATTCTCCACAATTCCGATGTCAGAGATACTGGTCACACCCTCCTGCCGTTCCAGATAGGGGATCAGCGTGTCCTCGACAAACCGCGAGGTCTCCTGAATATCCTTACCCTCATAGGATGCCGCCAGATATACGGAAGCCATCATATCCATGCTGATCTCCATGATATTCGGAGAACCGCATTCCTCCGGCAATGCCGATTTTACACTGTCCAGAGCGCTCGATACCTTTACCATGGCGGAATCCATATCCGTTCCGTCTGCGAATTCCAGTTCTACGATCCCGTAGTTTTCATAGGACATACTGTATACATTCTTTACACCGGAAATGGAGCCCAATGCGCTTTCCACAGGTTCGCTCACACTGGACTCCACTTTCTCCGGACTCGCTCCCGGATAAGTCGTGATCACCAGTAAATACGGCAGACTCATCTTAGGCAGAAGATCCGTTGTCATTCCCGATAAACTTACAAATCCCAGAATAATGATGGCAACTACCATCACCAGAATTGTAAACGGTTTTTTTACACTAAATTTTTCCATATATTCCCGCGCCTTTCCCACGTAAGCATCTGTATAGTAGTATGTTACCACTAACGGATCGCGAAAATCCATTAAATAAATCTAAAATTTAGATTCTTTGCTTAAAAAGCCGCGGATTTTCTGCTTTGCACGGGTCAACGCATTTTCTGTTGCTTTTTCACTCCTCCTGAGCACCTTCGCAATCTGTGTGTAGCTCATTCCCGTAATATAGAGATCCAGCACCTGACGCTCCAGCTCACTCAGCTCCGTAGCGATCCTTTTCTCCAGATAGGCCACTCTCTCCTTATCCAGGAAAAGTTCCTCCGGATTCCTGCCGGTCTTATCCGTCAGAAGCTCCGCCAGCGTCTGTGTCTCCGGATCCCTGTCCTCTTCCGTTCTTCCATGGCTGTCCAGGGAGACATAGGTATTCAACGGTGTGTGCTTCAGCCGCTGCGATGCCTGCACCGCCGT
>OHFV01001474.1_pt1 | contig 9516 bp, 8 predicted proteins | sample 1567611 | NCBI WGS metagenome assembly OHFV01 (sample SAMEA3879532, study PRJEB24766) | human gut metagenome | biome: human-associated habitat; feature: feces | place: USA | collected 1985/1987
TGTTGGATTACGACCTTTTTCTCACTATGTTTGCTATCTTTAATTCCAATAGCAAATACATATTTACAAAGAAATATATTAAACCCAATCCTTATATTTATCGAACATATGGATAGTATACGGGATAATGACTTTTCTTCCGAACTGACTGAAAATATGGGAAGCATGGAGATGGATCATATGGCAGCTTCTTTTAACACCATGATTCATAGAATACAGACAATGAAAATTGAGCTTTATGAAAAAGAACTGCAGCGCACTCAACTGGATTTACAATGTCTGCAGCTTCAGTTAAGCCCTCATTTTTTTATAAATACATTAAATACCATTTATTTTCTCTCCATAAATGAAGAAAACTTGCAGTTACAGTCTCTTACCTTAGAATTTATGGAATATTTCCGGGCTGTATTTAAAAGCAGTTCATCCCTCATTCCTTTAAGAAAAGAACTGGAACAATGCTCGCATTATATTTCCATACAGCAGGTTCAAAAAGCGCAAAAGCCACAGGTATATTTCAATATTCCCGATTCATTGACTGGCTGTATGATTCCTCCGCTTACCATATTGACTTTTTTGGAAAATTCAATAAAATATGCACATGAACAGCTCAAGCTCCTAAAACTAAATGTATCTGCCATACTTCAGCAAGAGGATGCTTCTTATTACCTTATACTTACGATAAGGGACAATGGGGTTGGCTTCCCCGATTCACTTTTGCAAGATATTGAAAATTATACACCGCCTTTTTCCATTGGAAACGAACATATTGGCTTGAAAAATCTTTTGAGCAGGTTCTACTATTTTTATGACGGTAATGCATTTATTCACCTGTGTAATCCGAAGACCGGCGGAGCCTGTGCAGAAGTAAAGATTCCAATTGAACTATAGAAAGGATTTTGCTTATGATATTGCTTATGGTCGACGATGAACCAATAATCATTCAAACATTAGCTCGTTCTATTTCCATAGAATCATTAAATATTGAAAAAATACTCCTTGCTTATAGCGCAGAAGATGCAAAAAGATATTTTTTAAATGAGCCCATGATTGACTTAGTTATGTGTGATATCGAAATGCCCCAAACAAATGGATTAGCCTTGCTTTCCTGGATTCGGGCTAATTATCCGCAAACAGGTTGTGTCTTTGTGACTAATTACAGTGTATTTCAATATGCCCAGGAAGCAATACGGCTTGGCTGCCTGGATTATATTCTAAAACCCATAACACCACAACAAATAACTGCATCTATTGAAAAATGTATTGACAAACTCCATCATCCAGATAAGGATCTTTATTTAAACCAATATTTGCAGAAAGAAAGTTTATGGCACGATATGCTTTTCTCCTATATTTCCGGTCATGAGTATATCTTACCGTCTCAGACCATGTTGGATATACTCTATTATCCGGTACTTTTTATTATTGACCGCCAGCAATGTAATAATATTCAACAAGTTGCCGATTTACGTTATAACGTTCAAAAACAAATTTACACAGAAGTACAAACATTTAGTCCACATGCTGTTGCCTTTAGCTACCAGCTCCAAAACATTTTTATCCTGTTTCCTTGCAAGGTACAATATATTGAGGAAGTAAAACAACAGATTAAAAATATGTATACAGCCCTCGTAAAAAATAGCCTTCCACTGCTATGTGTCACCGGATATAATGCCAAAATCCCCGTGTTGCTGGGTGAGATGAAAGATATGCTCCAATTAGATCTACATGGTCCACAAAATATTTTTGAATTTGCTGAAGTTAATGAGAGCTTATTACCCAAAAACAGTTCGCTTGTTTATGTAGTGCAAAATTACATTAAAGAGCATTTGGAACAGGAAATCTGCCGAAATACCGTTGCGGACTATATACATATGAACCCAGATTATCTTGATCGTCTTTTCAAAAAAGAATTTGGATTATCTGTCTCTCAATATATTAAGGAAAAGAAGATTGATTACGCCAAAATGCTATTACGCACCACAAATTTGAGTGTAAGTGAAATTGCACAACGTTTAGGTTATATTAATCTATCTCATTTTACAGCTTCATTTAAACAAATTACAAATATGACACCTGTTAACTATCGTAAAAAATATTAACTTCATCGGTAATTTCCTCTATTCATACCCTGAATATGAAAGCGAGGTACAACAATGAAACATATACACATTCCTGAAACAAATATCACTATACCAAGAATAGCTGCAAGTTTTGCTCCAGCCGGCAGTGATTACACCGACACACACAATTATTATCTGGTAGATGCATATCTGGAACTTGGTGGCACATTTTTAGATACTGCAAATGTATACGGTCGATGGTTTGAGCAAAGACTTCCGGTAAATGAATTGTGGTTGGGAAGATATTTTTCCGAAAGGCACAACCGGCACCACTTTATTCTGGATAGTAAAGGTGGCGCATTAAATCCTTGGGATAAATCCACCCCCCGAATTAATTCCAAGTGTCTGCGCCATGATTTGGAAAACAGCCTATCCAATCTTCATACGGACTATCTGGACTATTACTGGGTTCATGTTGATGATCCTGCAGTTCCTGTGGGTGAAATACTTGAAATTATGAATCAATTCAAAAAAGAGGGGAAAATTCGCTATTTTGGATGCTCTAACTGGAGTGCAGAGCGCATTCATGAAGCTATGCGTTACGCTGATGATAAAAAAATCACCGGCTTTACAGCACATCAAACTATGAAGAATGTTGCGTATCCCAACATGCCTGCTGTTTTATATGATGGAATGACATATATTTCTCCCGAACTGGAACAATTACACACAAATGATCAATTTCCGTTATTTGCTTATACAGCAGCAGCCAGAGGTTATTTTTCACTTGCAGACCGGGCAGACTTTCAAACCTCACCGCTGTATCGATCCTGTCGGGAATTATTTGATAACAATTAGTCAAGGGAACGACTTACCGCTATTAAAAAGCTTGCCAAAGAAACCGGCTGGGATCTTACCCAAATTGTTCTGGCATACATTTATCAATTACCATATCCTTCTGTGCCGGTTATTGGTGTACAGTCACTGCGTGATATTGTTAATTGTCTAATAGCTATGGAATTACCAATTCCCACAGATTTCTTTGAAAAAATAATCAGCAAGGAGGTTCATCATGAATAAACCTACTTCCCCTGTTATTTTAGCTATTGGAGCACATGTTGGAGATATGGAATTAACTGCCGGGGGACTTTTATCTACCTGTGCAATGCAAAATTGGACTCCGGTTATTATTTCCTTAACTACAAGTGAAAAAAGTGCCAGTGCCACAGATGATTTAGACAAATTTATAGAAATGAAAAGGCGTGAGGCTACTTCTTTTGTTACTGAATTACATGGTCAAAGCATAATATATGATATTCCCGATGGTTTCCTTGTTCCAACAGATTCCTTATGCCTTGACCTTTGTGCCTTGATCCGCAAGCTGAAACCGCAGATTTTAATAACCCATTATCAAAGCACACACAAAGATCATATGGCTTGCCATACTATTGTTAATAATGCTGTTTTTTATGCATCCTTACCAGCTATCAAATGTGAGTATCCAGCTTACAACGTACCAGCATTTTATTACACAGAAAACTGGGAAGATTGTAGTTCCTTCCGGCCGCAAACCTTTTTTGACATAAGCGAAGGTTTTTCTCTATGGCAAAAGGCACTTGAGCAGGAGCAAAGTGTACAAAATTGTCCTTTTATGCCAATTGTAGAATATTATCGACTTAAAGCAAGAACCAATGGCATTCTTATGAATTGTGAATATGCTGAAGTTTTTATGAAGGCAGAAAATATTCGTTCGTTAAATAAAGGGAATTTATGATTTTTCCCCGATGCCACATTGACCGACGGCACATGCTGAGAAGCAAACACCGCAATTTAGTTCCGGTAAATTAGCTCTCCGGGTGTGCCGCGCTGGCATCCGCGCAGTTTTTCAGATATAACCTCACTTTTGTATACTATCCGATTTTTCATATGTCTGACTACAAATTTAAATTCCAGATAAAGTGTCATATAATGTTCTAATGCGGATTGATCCACTACTGTCATTACCGGCCGCACGATTGGCTCCATCTGTAAACACTGTTCATTAATCTTTTTCTGAATATCCTGTGGATCATATACCCCAACTTCTTTGTAATTTTGCTTTTCATCAATACCAAATATTATGGTACCTCCGTCATCCCGATTGAAAAAACTGAACAACCTATCATATAGTTTCTGTGTACATCCTTTTTCCGCACTCTTTAGTTCCAAAGTTGCTGATTCACATTTTCTTTTTGAATTTCCTGTAGTTTATTTAACAATTCTTCCTTCGTCATTTCGCTTTTTAATTTATCTTTTACTTTCTGGCTCTGATGATCTCCGCCGCCATCTGCCCAAGTTCCTCCGCTCCGTACTTATTCCAGTTCGGATAGACGCCGTAGACGATTTATATTTTCCGGCTGCAATGCTGTTTCTGCGGTTTATTTTCCGGTTCCGTTTTTTCCAGATCCGAATCGCAACGGATAGCAAATAACTTTTTGGATTTCCTTCTTTTTGTATCTTGTCCAGCATTTCCAAGGCTTTCAGGAAAGTGTCCTGAGATTTCAACCGGTCATTTTTTTCAAAAAAATAGAAAGTGAAGCGTAAATTTCACTTTCTACTTATTCCTGTCTTTCTGTTAACCGTTCTCCTTGATCTCCAACATCAACAATTCCATGGTCAGATCAAAGTTTACATTGGCATCCAGTCTTCTCTTGGCTTTATCCAGGGCTTCGATAACTTCCTCGATCCCCTCATAGCTGCTGCGCTGGGCAACACGGCGGATAGCACTGATCTCATCCCGGAAAACAAGGTGGTTCACATCGCTGGTTGCCTTAAACAGGAGTACATCCCGATACCAGATAGCAATCAGATCCAGATAATCGTTGATCTGAAGTTTGTACTCCGTAATTTTCTTGATCGCCGAGGTAATTTCATTCAGATCCATGTCCTGAATATATTTTAACAACGACAAGGCTTCGTTCTTGATATTATCAAAGTCCTCGCTGGAAGCCAGTGATTTGGCCTTACCAATGTTTCCTCTGGCAAATGCTACGCAGACCTCTGCCTTATAATCCGGTACGTGCAGCTGCTGCATAAGATAGTTCCTCACCAGATCATCCGCCACCGGCTTCATGTTCAGTACCACGCAGCGGCTGAGGATCGTCGGCAGCAAAGCATTCACATTGGAGGTCAGCAGCATGATCACTGCGTACTCGGGCGGCTCTTCCAGCGTTTTCAAGATCGCATTCTGCGCCTGGGGCGTCATCTTCTCTGCCTCGTTCATAATATAGATCTTATAGGGACTGCTGTATGGCTTGATGGCGATATCATTGTTGATCTGCGCACGAATATCGTCTACGCTGATGGTATTCGGCTTCTCATGGCTGACATAGATAATATCCGGCTGATTGTCCGACAACGCCTGTTTACAGGAATGACATTCCTGACAGGGCTCTGTGCCGCCTTTTTCACACTGTAATGTCATGGCGAATACTCTGGCAATAAATTCCTTGCCGGAAGATTTTTCGCCGTTAATAATATATGCATGGGAAATCTTTTTCGCCGAAATGGCGTTCTGTAAATGCTCTTTGATCTGTTCCTGACCGATGATGTCATGAAATGTTGCCAATAGTATTCCCCCTGTCCGTATCTTATGCTATGTCTGTACACTGCTTATGATCTGCTTCTATCGTACTTCCTTCCAGCCTTTCGTGCAAATAAAATTTTACATGATCAAGTAAAAATATCCAATAACAATCCTCTGATCTCTCCGATCTTATTCAGGATCGCCAGATTGTCTTTTTCATCCTTCATCAATTCCTGTGCCAACTGATCCAGGTTCTCATCCACCAGCCGGATAATGCCGTATACCCGGTGCCGTCCTCGCCGGTCCAGGAAATTTTCCCTGGAAAAAGAATGAGATCTCGTCACTACTTCATTGAGAAATTCCTTGACCAGTCCACGGTAATGCCGCATATCCTTCACATCCCGTTTCTTCGCCAGTTTTTCTCCCTCTGTCGTGATCTCCGCCATGAGGTTCGTCAGCCGCTCCTGCAGTTCTGCCTCTTCCACATGGCTCGCCAGCATGAACTTGAAGCTGCCATCTGTGGGCGCAGTGTTCTGTACCTGCTCCACCGGAGCCGGCTGCTGTATCTGATTGACTCTCATTTCCATACACCCACCTCTTTTCTCCGAAATGCATTCATTACCTGATAGTTTCCAAACATTATTTCGGCGATATACCAGCTTCTTTTAAGTGTTTTGTAATAGCTTTCAGACATTTCGTCAGATCTGTATTCTCGAATCTGTCCCGGATGCCTGCTGCCGCCAGCTTTTCTTCCGAGAAATCTGCACTGTCCGCCAGGAATCTCCGGCACATTTCCTCATATTTCGGTTTCTCCTGTCTGAGTTCCCTGTCCAGTGCCCGCTGTAAGCGCACGCCATCATCCAGCTCGATATAGACCGGCAGAATCGCCTCCGCACCAAAATAAGCAATCATTTTAGTATAAGCTTCCAGCGTTCCGATCATGAGATAGTTCTGTTCTGACAGATCGATCTGCCCATCATCCACCGTAAAATACCTCCAGATGCCATAGACCGTATCATATGCCCTGTCTTCAATGACCTTTCCCTGTGCCTTTAATGCCTGAAAACCGGCTTCATCCGTGAAAAAATATTCCACACCGTTCTCTTCCCCCGCACGGATCGGTCGTGTCGTATAAGGCACGATGGTCCTCAGATCCATCGTGCCCTCTTTCATCAGTTCTTTAAATATGGTGTCTTTTCCGGAGGAACTTTTCCCCATGAGATATACTATTTTTCCCATACTCTCTCATTTCCGTTGTTTTATTCTCATGGCATTTGCATACCTTTTTATGATAGATTGATAACACGATCCTTTATTCCACTTCTACCACGTGGATCATATCGGTCTTACCTACCACACCCAGGGGTACACCTGCGGTAATGACAACTGTGTCACCAGTCTTTACCAGACCTGCCTGCTTTGCCTTGAATACCGCTTCCTCGAACAGAGCATCCGTGGTCCGCTCCTTCTGGATCATGACAGGTTTTACACCCCACAGCAGATTTAACTGGCGGTATACCTTCTCATCCAATGTACAGCCGATGATCTGGCATCCGGGCTTATAACGCGCGATCATATTCGCGGTAAATCCGGACATGGTTACGGTGATGATGGCTGCTGCATTCAGATCGGAAGCCACACTGCAGGTCGCATAGGAGATTGCCGTAGTAATATCGGGAGTTTCCTGTCTGTCTTCCTTAACTTTCTGCATTCTTCCGCGGTAGTCAATATCCTGCTCCGCTCTCTCTGCGATACGGCTCATGGTCTTAACTGCCTCTACGGGGTACAGACCGGCTGCACTCTCGCCGGACAGCATGATGGCTGTCGTTCCATCATAGATGGCATTTGCAATATCCGTTGCCTCAGCTCTGGTAGGACGGGGATTCTTGATCATGGATTCCAACATCTGGGTCGCAGTGATTACATGCTTGCCCTGTGCCACTGCCATCTTGATCATCTTCTTCTGCAGAATAGGTACTTCTTCCAGAGGGATTTCGACACCCATGTCACCACGTGCTACCATGATACCGTCTGCCACGTTAATGATCTCTTCCAGATTCTGGATACCCTGCATGTTCTCGATCTTGGCGATGATCTTGATCTTGCTGCCTCTGTCCTCTACGATCTTGCGCACTTCCTGAATATCTTCCTTGGTTCTGACAAAGGAAGCTGCGATAAAGTCAAATCCGTGCTCTACACCGAAGACAATATCTGCCAGATCCACCTCACTGATATACGGCATGGACAGAATTGCTCCGGGCACATTCACACCCTTATGGTTGGATACAAAACCACCGTTGATTACTCTGCAGACGATCTCTTCACCTCTGATCTCTTCTACCGTCATCTCGATCAGACCGTCATCAATGAGGATTGTTGTACCGACTTTGATATCGTTTTTCAGATTCTTATAGGAAATCGTAGCTTTCTGGGCGGTTCCCATAATTTCTTCCGTGGTCAGGATGAACTGCTGACCGGATACCAGCTCTACCTTACCGCCTTCAAAATCACGCAGACGGATCTCGGGTCCCTTGGTATCTAACAGAGTTGCTACCGGCAATCCCAGTTCCTTACGTACTTTCAATACTCTGTTGTATTTTACCAGCTGCTCCTTATGGCTTCCGTGGGAAAAGTTGAATCGTGCTACATTCATTCCGGCAAGCATTAACTCTCTTAATTTCTCCTCACTCTCACTGGCGGGACCGATGGTACAGATAATTTTGGTCTTTCTCATACAACCTAAATCCTTTCTGCTGTTAAAATTATTCGTTTTTTACTACGGTAATGCGATACCAGGCATCTTTTGTCACTCCCTGAACATTCAGGTCTTCTTTCAAGTATTCCGCAAGCTGTCTGCAATGCGTCTCCTCAATCTGTTCTCCCGGTACCAGCACAGGAATCCCGGGTGGATACAGATTCACGAAATCTCCTGCGATTCTTCCCGCTGCCTGTGACAACAGAATTTCTTCTTTTTCGGCATCCCAAGCCTGGGCAAGGGACATCCGCACTTCGGGATGCAGCTGATAGAGAGAGATTTCCTCCTCTTCTCTGCCGTCCTGCTTCTGTCTGCTCTGCCATTTTCCCGCAGTGATATCGCGGTCGATTGCAAGCAGCGCATCTGTCATTCTCCGATACGCTTCTTCCCCATCTCCTATGGTAAACATCGCAAGACAATATCCCGGTGCTGCCATCTCCAGCTGCAGATGATATTTCTTTAATAGAATATCATAAATCTGCTGTCCTGACAAACCTGCCTTTGCAGATACTATGATCAGTTTTCCGATATCCTGTCTGGCATCCAGCGGTAAAAAACTTAAATTTCTGCATTCTGACAGTTCTGTCAGCATTCTCAGATAATTTATCTGGAATTTTGTGAACAGATAGTCTCCCTGCTCCTCTACTACCTGCAGTGCATTGTCAATTCCTGCCATCAATACATAGGATGGACTGCTGGACTGGTAAATATGCAAAAATCTACGCAGGCGGTCTCTGTCGATCCGATTGCCGTTCACATGGAGCAACGCACTCTGAGTAAGTGCCGGCAAAGTCTTATGCACGCTGTGAATGATCAGATCCGCTCCGCACTGACAGCTGTTCTTCGCAAGTCCTTCTGCCAGTCCCAGATGCGCTCCGTGCGCTTCATCCACGATCAAAGGAATTCCCTTGCTATGCACGATCTGCGCAATCTTCTCTATATCCGCAATCCTGCCTTCATAGGTAGGCGACACCAGAAATACTGCATCCGGCACAGGTTCCTTCGCCAGTGCTTCCGCGATCTGTTCCGGAGTTATCGCATCATAAATATCATACTCCTGCATCATTTCCGGATACAGATAAGATATTGTTAAATTTCTCAGGTATGCTGCATGATACGCTGACTTATGCCCGCCT
>OHFV01001501.1_pt1 | contig 9341 bp, 4 predicted proteins | sample 1567611 | NCBI WGS metagenome assembly OHFV01 (sample SAMEA3879532, study PRJEB24766) | human gut metagenome | biome: human-associated habitat; feature: feces | place: USA | collected 1985/1987
CAGAATCGTGGTCTTTACCGCGAAAGTTTTGAACATGATAACTGTGGTATTGGTGCAATTGTCAATATCAAAGGCAAAAAGACACATAGTACAGTGGCAGGAGCCTTGAGTATTGTAGAACAACTTGAGCACAGAGCCGGAAAAGATGCAGAAGGAAAGACAGGAGATGGCGTGGGTATTCTGACACAGATTCCTCATGGATTTTTCAAGAAAGTCTGTCAGCCACTTGGAATTAAGCTGAAAGATGAAAGAGATTACGGCGTAGGTATGTTCTTTCTTCCGCAGGATGAATTAAAACGCAATCAGGCGAAAAAGATTTTCGAAGTTATTGTAAAAAAAGAAGGACTGAAACTTTTGGGCTGGAGAGAAGTTCCGATTCATCCGGACATTCTTGGAAAGACAGCGGTAGATTGCATGCCATGTATTATGCAGGCATTTATTGAACGCCCTGCAAAATACGAGAGAGGAATTGATTTTGATCGTCGACTGTATGTAGTCAGAAGAATTTTCGAACAGAGCAGTGATGACACTTATGTTGTTTCACTTTCCAGTAGAACAATCGTTTACAAAGGAATGTTCCTTGTAGGACAGCTGAGACTTTTCTTTGAAGATCTGCAGGACGAAGAATTTATTTCTGCAATTGCAATGGTGCATTCCAGATTCAGTACAAATACTGCACCAAGCTGGCAGAGAGCGCATCCGAACCGCTTTATGGTCCACAACGGAGAAATCAATACGATCCGTGGTAATGCAGATAAGATGCGTGCCCGTGAAGAGACAATGGAGGCAGGATGTCTGAAAGGTGAACTCCACAAGGTGCTTCCTGCGATCAATACTTCCGGATCTGATTCCGCGATGCTTGATAATGCATTAGAATTCATGGTGATGAGTGGAATGGATCTTCCGCTTGCAGTTATGATCTGTATTCCAGAACCATGGATCAACAATAAAGAGATGTCCCAGAACAAGAAAGATTTCTATCAGTATTATGCAACAATGATGGAGCCATGGGATGGTCCGGCGTCTATCCTGTTCTCAGATGGAGATGTTATGGGAGCTGTGCTTGACCGTAACGGACTTCGCCCTTCCAGATATTACATTACAGATGATGATAATCTGATTCTTTCTTCAGAGGTTGGAGTTCTGGATATCGATCCATCCAAGATTGTGATGAAAGAAAGACTTCACCCGGGTAAGATGCTTTTGGTTGATACGGTTGCAGGACGCGTGATCGATGATGAGGAATTAAAAGAAAAATATGCAAATCAGTTCCCATATGGAGAATGGCTGGACAGTAATCTGATTCAGTTGAAGGATTTGAAAATCCCGAATAAGGATGTGCCAAAATATACAGCTGAAGAGTGTACACAGCTTCAGAAAGCGTTTGGTTATTCTTATGAAGACGTGAAAACTTCTATTCTGACAATGGCAAAGAACGGTGCCGAAGGAACCGCAGCGATGGGAATGGATGCACCGATTTCCGTGCTTTCGCAGAAACGTCAGCCACTGTTCGGATATTTTAAACAGCTGTTTGCACAGGTTACAAATCCGCCGATCGATGCAATCCGTGAGGAAGTCGTGACTTCTACAACTATTTATGTCGGAACAGACGGTAATCTTCTGGAGCAGAAGGAAGAGAACTGTAAGATGCTCAGAGTCAATAACCCGATCCTGACAAATACAGATCTTCTGAAAATTAAAAATATGAAAGTGGATGGATTCAAAGTTGCAGAGATTCCAATCACTTATTATAAAAACACAAGTCTTGAGAAGGCGATAGAGTATCTCTTCATTGAAGTTGACCGTGTGATCCGCGAGGGCGCTAATATTTTGATTCTGACAGACCGTGAGGTAGATGAATATCACGTTGCAATCCCGTCACTTCTGGCAGTATCTGGACTGCAGCAGCATCTGGTACGTACAAAGAAGAGAACCTCAGTCGCGATGATTCTGGAAAGTGGAGAGCCTAGAGAGGTTCATCATTTTGCAACACTGCTTGGATATGGAGCATGTGCAATCAATCCATATCTTGCACATGAGTCAATCCGTCATCTGATCGAGGCAAATCTGCTTCACAAAGATTATTATGCAGCAGTAGATGATTATAATTCAGCGGTAATTCATGGAATTATTAAGATTGCATCCAAGATGGGAATTTCAACGATCCAGTCCTATCAGGGAGCAAAGATTTTTGAAGCAATCGGTCTCAAGACAGATTTTATTAACCGCTATTTTACAGATACAGTCAGCCGTGTTGGTGGTATCGGTATTGAAGAAATTGCAGAAGATTACACTGCTTTCCATACAGAAGCATTCGATCCGCTTGGATTGCAGGTTGATATGACACTGGACAGTGTTGGAAAACATAAATATAAAAGTGGCGGAGAAGAACATCTCTATAATCCACAGACAATCCATATGCTTCAGCAGTCCACAAGACGTGGTGATTATGAAATGTTCAAGCAGTATACAGAGATGGTTGATGAGGAAGGCGAGAAGATCAATCTGAGAGGTCAGCTTGATTTCAATTTCCCGAAGAAGAGTGTACCGCTTGATGAAGTAGAAAGCGTAGATTCAATCGTAACAAGATTCAAGACAGGTGCGATGTCCTATGGCTCTATTTCAAAAGAAGCACATGAGACAATGGCGATCGCCATGAATATGCTTCATGGTAAATCAAACTCCGGTGAAGGAGGAGAGGATATTGAACGTCTTGACACAAACAGATGCTCTGCAATCAAGCAGGTTGCTTCCGGCCGATTCGGAGTTACATCCAGGTATCTGGTCAGTGCACAGGAAATCCAGATCAAGATGGCACAGGGAGCAAAACCAGGAGAAGGAGGACATCTTCCGGGTGGAAAGGTATATCCATGGATCGCAAAGACTCGTCATTCAACACCTGGTGTGAGTCTGATCTCACCACCGCCACATCATGACATCTATTCGATTGAGGATCTTGCACAGCTGATCTATGACTGCAAAAATGCAAATAAAAATGCTAGAATTTCTGTGAAACTGGTATCAGAAGCAGGTGTTGGAACAGTTGCTGCAGGTGTTGCAAAAGCCGGAGCCGGAGTTATCCTGATCTCAGGATATGACGGAGGAACAGGAGCAGCACCGAGAAGCTCGATTCAGAATGCAGGACTTCCGTGGGAACTTGGACTTGCAGAAACTCATCAGACATTGATTCAGAATGGTCTGCGTGAGCGTGTCCGTATTGAGACAGATGGTAAGCTCATGAGTGGGCGTGATGTTGCGATCGCAGCAATCCTTGGAGCAGAAGAGTTTGGATTTGCAACAGCTCCGCTTGTAACAATGGGATGTGTTATGATGCGTGTCTGCAACCTGGATACTTGTCCGGTTGGTGTTGCAACTCAGAATCCGGAGCTTAGAAAACGTTTCAGCGGAAAACCGGAATATGTTGTTAACTTTATGCGTTTTATTGCAGAAGAATTAAGAGAATATATGGCAAAACTTGGTGTCCGCACAGTGGATGAACTGGTAGGACGTACAGATCTTCTGAAAGTAAAAGACGTTCCGACATCAGAGCGTGCCGCAACACTGGATCTGTCACAGATTCTGTACAATCCATATGCGAAAGAGAAGAAAGGTGTTATCTTTAATCCAAAGAAAGTCTATGATTTTGAACTTAACAAGACGTTGGATGAAAAAGTACTATTGAAACAGCTTCTCCCAGCCCTTGAAAGAGGAGAAAAGAGAGGACTTGAAGTAGATGTTACAAATACAGACCGTACTTTCGGAACAATTTTCGGATCTGAGATCACAAGAAGATATCCGGAAGGACTGGAAGAAGACAGCTATGTGATCCAGTGTAAAGGTGCCGGCGGTCAGAGCTTTGGAGCATTTATCCCAAGAGGACTGACACTGGAACAGTAATGACTATTTTGGAAAAGGACTTTCCGGTGGAAAACTGGTTGTTTGCCAGCCGAAAGGTGTGAAATTTAAATCAGATGAGAACATTATTATCGGAAATGTTGCTCTTTACGGAGCTACAAGTGGTAAAGCATTTGTAGGAGGTGTTGCCGGAGAACGTTTTGCGGTAAGAAACTCTGGTGCACGTGCAGTTGTAGAAGGTGTCGGAGATCACGGATGTGAATATATGACAGGTGGATGTGTTGTTGTACTTGGACAGGTTGGAAAGAACTTTGCAGCCGGAATGAGCGGCGGTATTGCCTATGTAATAGATCTCGATAACAGCCTGTATCGTAAAGTAAATAAAGCAATGGTCAACATTGAACGTGTCACAGATAAGTATGATGTACAGGAATTAAAAGGAATGATCCAGGAGCATGTTGCTTATACAAACTCTGAGGTAGGTAAGAAGATTCTTGATAATTTCAAAGAATATCTGCCAAAATTCAAGAAGATCATTCCGGAAGACTATGAGAGAATGATGTCCACGATCATCCAGATGGAAGAAAAAGGACTTAGCAGAGAAAAAGCAAAAATCGAAGCATTTAATATGATCAAGAACGGAAGATAGGAGGCATAGAGATGGGAAAACCGACAGGATTTATGGATTATGAAAGACAGGATAAACCGGCAGAGAGCCCATTGGAACGCATCAAACATTTCAATGAGTTCCATACGCCTCTTAGCAAAGAAGAACAGGAACTTCAGGGCGCGCGCTGTATGGCGTGCGGAGTTCCGTTCTGCCAGTCTGGAAAGCCGCTTGCAGGAATGGCCAGTGGATGTCCACTGCACAACCTTGTGCCGGAGTGGAATGACTTGATCTACAATGGAAACTGGAAGGAAGCTTATTTACGTCTGAAAAAGACAAACAATTTTCCGGAATTTACTTCCCGTGTATGTCCGGCACTGTGTGAAAATGCATGTACCTGTGGACTGAATCAGGAAGCAGTTGCATCAAAAAGTAATGAATATGCAATTATTGAAAATGCATATGAGATGGGATATGCAAAGGCAAATCCGCCGAAAGTGCGTACGGGAAAGAAAGTCGCAGTGATCGGTTCCGGTCCGTCCGGACTTGCGGCAGCAGATCTTCTGAACAGAAGAGGTCATCAGGTAACTGTTTTTGAACGTGAGGACAAACCGGGTGGATTGCTCCGCTACGGAATTCCGAATATGAAGCTGGAGAAACAGATTATCGACCGTAAGATTGCGATTATGGAAGAAGAGGGAATTATCTTCCAGACAGGATGTAATGTCGGAAAAGACGTGAAGGCGGCAGATATCCTGAAAGAATATGACCGTGTGATCCTTGCATGCGGAGCATCAAATCCAAGAGATATCAAAGCACCGGGAAGAGATGCACAGGGAATTTATTTTGCAGTAGATTTCCTGAAATCAACAACGAAAGCACTATGGGCAAATGACATGAAGCTTAAAACAGGAGGCTACATTTCTGCAAAAGGAAAAAATGTAATTGTAATCGGAGGCGGAGATACAGGAAATGACTGTGTCGGAACATCTATCCGTCATGGAGCAAAGAGCGTTCTCCAGCTGGAGATGATGCCGAAAGCACCGGACGAGAGGACACCGCTGAACCCATGGCCGGAGTGGCCAAGAGTCTGCAAGACAGATTATGGCCAGCAGGAAGCAATCGCTGTGTTTGGTTCTGATCCTCGCGTTTACACAACGACAGTGAAAGAATTCGTAAAAGATAAGAAAGGGAATCTCTGTAAGGCAGTTCTTATCAAGCTTGAGAGTAAGACAGATGAGAAGACCGGACGGAAAATGATGGTTCCGGTAGAAGGAAGCGAGTATACCGTAGATGCAGATCTTGTTCTGATCGCAGCTGGATTCCTTGGAAGTCAGGATTATGTAACAAAAGCATTTGGTGTAGAAGTGAATGAACGCACAAATGTAAAGACAGAGGCAGGAAAATATTCTACCAATGTGAAAGATGTATTCACAGCCGGAGATATGCACAGAGGACAGTCTCTTGTTGTATGGGCTATCCGTGAAGGCCGTGAAGTGGCAAGAGAAGTAGATGAAAGCCTGATGGGATATACAAACTTATATATTCAGTAGAAAATAAAAGATCATACAGTGAAACAGGAATCTGGAAAGTTTATCAAAAAATAAAGAGAACTTTCCAGATTTTTTGTTACAAAAATGTTACGAAAAAATGAAAAAAGTAAGGAGGAGTATTGAAAATATTACATAAATACGCTATAATATTGAGCATAGAATGTAAATAAAATACCCTCTTGTTACGAGAAATATGTTGAAAAAAAGCGATAGATGTTGTATTATAACATATGAGTATGTGGAATTATAATGTAACTATTTACAACGAGTTATGATACGAAAATTATAATGAATCACATGGGGGACTAGATAAAAATAAGGATAGGTGGAAAGATGAAGTTAAAAAAAGTAAGCAGTATGATTCTTGCAGTAACACTTGCATGTACAATGACTGTTACACCGGTACTTGCCGACGAAGTCAGTGATCTGAAGCAGAAGAAGCAGGAGACACAGAATCAGGTAAGCGATCTTCAGACACAGCTGAATTCACTTATGACCAAGATCTCTGATCTTGAGAATGATTTGATCGAAACAGGTGAGGAAATCTCTCAGACGGAGGAAGATCTGAAGACAGCGCAGGAGGAACAGGAACAGCAGTATGCAGCTATGAAGCTTCGTATTAAGTATATGTATGAAGAAGGAACAGGAACTGCTACAGTAGAGAAGGTACTGACATCCGGAGATATTTCCAGTGTACTGACACAGGCAGAATATTCCCAGCAGGTACATTCTTATGACAGAGATAAGCTCGAAGAGTATGTTGCGACAGTTCAGAAAGTAGAAGATCTTAAGACAATGCTTGAGACAAAGATGGCTGATCTGCAGGAGACACAGACAGAGTATGATGCGCAGAAGGATGAACTGAATACAACAATCACAGAGAAGAGTAGTGAAATCGCAAATCTCGATGTTAAGATTGATGAAGCTGTAAAGAAAGCAGCGGAAGAAGAAGCTAAGAGAAAGGCAGCAGAAGAAGCAGCAAAGAAAGCTGCCGAGGAAGCAGCTAAGAAGAACAACTCAAGCAGTAGTACTTCTAATAGAAATAACTCAAACAATAGTTCTTCCAGTAGTTCAAACTCAGGAAGTTCAAGCAGCTCAAGCTCAAGCAGTTCAAGCTCCGGTAGCTCAAGCAGTAGTTCTTCCGGCAGTTCAAGCTCAGGCAGCTCAAGTTCTTCCTCATCAAGCCCAAGTTATAGTGCTGATAAGGGAAGCACTATTGTAAATGCGGCGTATTCACAGATCGGAGTTCCATATGTATGGGGCGGAACTACACCGGGAGTTGGACTGGATTGTTCAGGACTTGTACAGTATTGTTACAGACAGGCTGGAATTCCAATTCCAAGAACAAGTGGAGATATTCTTGCGCATGGAACAATCGTAAATAATCCACAGCCGGGAGATATCTGTTGGACACCGGGACATGTAGCAATTTACATTGGCGGCGGACAGATGATCGAAGCACAGCAGACAGGAGTACCGGTTAAGGTAAGTTCTGTACGTGTTACATATTATGTAAGATATTAGAACCAAAAAAGGAATCAGTGATGCTGATTCCTTTTTTTAAACTTTTTTTATTTGCCTGGTACAATTTCCAGCCAGTATCCGTCAGGATCTTCAATAAAATAAATTCCCATAGATGGATTTTCGAAGCAGATACATCCCATCTCTTTATGTTTTTTGTAAGCAGCATCGAAATCATCGACAGCAAATGCAAGATGGATCTCATTATCTCCCAGTTCATATGGTCGATCCATATCACGCAGCCAGGTGAGCTCTAAAAGATGCGGAGTCACACCGTCTGTGAGATATACAAGCTTAAAACTTTCGTCATCGGCAAGTTTTTCACGTTCTACTTTTAAATTCAGAGCTTTCTGGTAAAAATCCAGTGATTTTTCAAGATCATATACATTCAGGTTATTGTGTGCAAATGTAAAATTCATTTTAGTACCTCCATAGAATCATAAGATTTTTATTCACAGTCAAGTGGAATGCTGACTGGAATCTACTTTCTAAGGATATCACAGGAGGGGAGAAAAAATCAATAATGCATAGATAAAACCTGATGGGATAGAGTGATAACACGGAATATAGTGGAAAATGAATGAAAAACATTTTTGAAATGCAAAACATGTGAAAATAAAGCTGAAAAAAACAAAAAAATAAAAAAGAATGCAAGAACCCATTGACGAAACGTCAAAAATTATATACAATAACAAAAGTGAAAAAATAAAGAAAGTGGAGGATTCCTGCAATGACTGCATATAAAGATTTGAGCAAAGAAGAGTTATTGGAATTAAAGAGTGGCCTGGAGGCGCAGTTTGAAGAAGTGAAGGCAAAAGGTCTGAAACTGGATATGTCCAGAGGAAAACCGTCAGCAGACCAGCTGAATCTGTCAATGGGGATGATGGATACACTGACAAGTGGTGTTGATCTGACTTGTGAAGATGGTGTTGACTGCCGTAACTATGGCGGACTTGATGGAATTGATGAAGCAAAACAGCTTCTTGCAGATATGATGGAAGTTCCGAAAGATAACGTGATCATTTTCGGAAACTCAAGTCTGAATGTGATGTATGATACGGTAGCACGTGCAATGACACATGGTATCATGGGAAGTACTCCATGGTGTAAGCTTGATAAGGTAAAATTCTTATGTCCGGTTCCGGGATATGACAGACATTTCGCGATTACAGAGCATTTCGGAATTGAGATGATCAATGTACCGATGACATCAACAGGACCGGATATGGATATGGTTGAGAAACTTGTAAGCAGTGATCCGGCAATCAAAGGAATCTGGTGTGTACCGAAGTACTCTAACCCGCAGGGAATCACATATTCTGATGAGACAGTGTTCCGTTTTGCGAACCTGAAGCCGGCAGCAGAAGATTTCCGTATCTTCTGGGATAATGCTTACTGCGTACATCATTTATATGAAGATAAACAGGATTATCTGATTGAGATTCTGATGGAGTGTAAGAAGGCAGGTAACCCGGATATGGTTTACAAGTTTTCTTCTACATCTAAGATCAGTTTCCCGGGATCAGGAATTGCAGCAATGGCAGCATCTGATGCGAACCTGGAGGATATCAGAAGCACAATGCGTGTGCAGACAATCGGACATGATAAGGTAAATCAGCTGCGTCATGTAAGATTCTTCGGAGATATTCACGGAATTGTAGAACATATGAAGAAACATGCAGATATCCTGCGTCCGAAGTTTGAGACTGTTCTTGAAGTTCTTGAAAGAGAACTTGGCGGACTTGAGATTGGATCATGGATCGCGCCACGCGGAGGATATTTCATCTCCTTTGATGCGCTGGATG
>OHFV01001502.1_pt1 | contig 9311 bp, 10 predicted proteins | sample 1567611 | NCBI WGS metagenome assembly OHFV01 (sample SAMEA3879532, study PRJEB24766) | human gut metagenome | biome: human-associated habitat; feature: feces | place: USA | collected 1985/1987
TGTCGAGGATAAGTGATGCCATCGGGCGGTCCATGTCATGGAAGACCACCGTGGCAGAGAGGCGGTTGATGAATTCGGGCTTAAAGGTTTTCTTGACTTGTTTCAGCATGGCTTCTCCGGCGGTGACCTGACTGTTGAAGCCGATGGACGCTTGGCGGGCATATTGTGCTCCGGCATTGGAGGTCATGATGAGGACCACGTGTCGGCAGTCGGCTTTCCGTCCTTTGTTGTCGGTCAGTACGGCATAATCCATTACTCGCAGCAGGATGTTGAATACGTCGGGATGCGCTTTTTCTATTTCATCGAGCAATAGTACGCAGTTTGGAGTCTTGCGTATAGCGTCGGTCAGCAGGCCGCCGTCCTCGTAACCCACATAGCCGGCAGGCGAGCCAATCAGTTTGGCTACGGTATGCTTTTCGGTATATTCGCTCATGTCGAAACGTTGCAGGGCGATGCCCAGCTCGGCGGCGAGCACTTTGGCAACTTCGGTCTTTCCTACTCCGGTGGGGCCTACAAAGAGCAGGCTTGCTAGCGGTTTGTTTTCGTCCAGCAGTCCTGCTTTGGACATTTGCACAGCTTCCACTACCTGACGGACGGCTTCTTCCTGCCCGTAGATGCGGGAGCTGATGCGCTCGTGCAGGCTTTCCAAGGCGACTGTGTCGTCCTCTTTCATGGCGAGGGCATTGACTTTGCAGGTACGTGCCAGTATGTCGGTTATCAGTGCCTTGTCCACGGTCTGTTCTCCGGAGTCTGTGGGATGTATTTCCCGGTAAGCTCCTGCTTCGTCCACCAGGTCGATGGCTTTGTCGGGCAGGAAACGGTCGCTGATGTAGCGGGCGCTTGCCTTTACGGCGTAGGGGATGACGTCGGGCTCGTAGGTGACGCCGTGGTAGGTTTCGTATTTCTCTTTCAGGCCTTCTACGATATGTATGGCTTCTTCAATGCTCGGTTCCAGTATGTCTATCTGCTGGAAGCGGCGTACCAGTCCCTTGCTGCGTGCGAAGTAGCGGTTGTACTCGTCGTAGGTGGTAGAGCCGATGAAACGTATTGCCCCGGTTTCCAGATAGGGTTTCAGCATGTTGGAGGCATCCATAGAGCCTTCGCCCGTGCGTCCGGCGCCTATCAGGTTGTGTATCTCGTCGATGTAGACGATGGCATTTCCCTCACGACCGATGCCTTCCATGATACTTTTCAGCCGCTTCTCGAAATCGCCGCGATATTGTGTGCCTGCCAGTAGACTGCCCAAGTCCAGCTCATAGATGCGGAAGCCGGCAAGCCGTTCGGGGACGTTGCCCGCTTCGATACGGGCGGCAAGCCCATAGGCAAGGGCTGTTTTGCCTACACCGGGTTCGCCCACATGCAACGGGTTGTTCTTTTCTTTGCGGCAGAGCACTTGTATGGTTCGCTCCAACTCCATCTCCCTGCCGATAAGCGGGTTGTGGTCTGCCAGATGGTCGTTGAGGCAGGTCACGTAGTTACGCCACGGTTCTGTTTTCTCTTGTTCATCGGGAGATGGCGTACCGCCTGCTTCTTCTGCCAGCTCCGCTTCTTCGTAGTGGGTAATGAGCAGACTGAGGAATTCGGGCAGGTCGCCGCCGACTGCTTCCTTTAGGAAATGGCATGCCCAGGAATCTTCCAGTTGCAGCAAGCCTTGTATCAGATGGGGAACACCCAGTTCTTCGGCGCTGGAATACTCTGTCACCATATAGGCATGTTGTAGGAGTGAACTGAGCTGGACGGAAAGTCCCAACTCGTATTCCACATTGTCGGGGATAGTTTCCACTTCTTCCGTCAGATAGTTTTCCAGTGAGATGCTGAGCTCCACATAATTGTAGAAGGTATCTTGCAGGGTGTTGATAAAGGGTTCCTGTTCCAGAATGGCGCTCAGCAGATGTTCGGGCATGATGAACTCGTGCCGGTAAGACTCGGCTTTTCTTTGTGCGGAAGCGAATGCTTGGTTTACGAATATCGTATTTTTTATATCCATATTGTTTCTTTCTTATTCTTCTTCCTCCGGGGTGACGGTGAGCCGGAGGGGGAAACCTTCATTGCGTGCCATGCGGGTGGCTTTCTGTACTTTGGAGTGGGCGATGTCGTATGAGTAGATGCCCACTACCGCGGAGTTGCTCTTGTGCACCTGCAGCATCAGTGTTTCCGCTTCTGCCGATGATTTGTAAAAGACGGTGGTGAGTACTTTTACCACAAACTCCATGGTGGTGAAGTCATCATTGTAGATGGTGACTTTGAAGCGTCGGGGTTCCCGTAATTCTATGCGTTCTTTTTCTTTGAAAGAAGATTGCTGTTGTTCCATTTCTTTTTAAAAACTACTGTTAAGACATTGTTCTACCGTTGTGTGGGCAACGAAAACTCCTGCCAGTCATATTCGTCTCCGTACTCGTCGGCTATGGCTATGCGTATGGTGACGTTACCCGTCTTTATCCGTTCTCCGGCACTGATGTTGGCGGTGTATTTCACACCGTTGCGCGGAGTTATTTGCTCTATCATGACCGACGGCGATATGTAAATACGCTTCATGCCCGTGGTTTCCACCACCACCGGCACTACGTTGTAGGCTGTTTTGTTTCCTTCGTTCATGATTTCAAAAATCACTTTACAGTTTTCGCCCGAATTGATGACGTGGTTGCGGCTGTCGTCAATGAAACGTATATTCCGTATCCTCAAGTGGTCGATGGCCGATGCTTGCGGCTGTCTTCCGGATTGCGGGGGATAGGGCTGTGTCCTTTCTATCCGGTAGCTGTACTCCTCCTGCTTTTTGGGGGCTGTGGCTGCATTGGCAATGGCAGCTCCCGCAATGGTTCCTATGATGGTGCCGATGGCGGAACCCCGGTATCCTCCTCGCCAGCCTCCGTTACTGTCTCCTATCAAGCCGCCGATGGCACCGCCTACATTACTTCCGATGGCAGCTCCTGCGAGCACTGCGTTAGGGTCGCCTACAGCCATCTGGCTTGTGCCGCATCCGCTGAGGATGATGGTTGCTGCCAGGATTCCTATAAAAGACTTTTTCATGTTCATATCCTATAATTATTATGTTGGGCAGATTGTTTTATAAAAGGGCTATTCCCGATAAATCATCTTTTTGGTCATGCCTCCGTCAATGGTGATGTTTTCGCCATTGATGAAGTCGTTTTCGTCTTGACATAGGAATAGGCACATACGGGCAATATCTTCCGGTTTGCCAACCCGTCCGGAGGGATGTTGTGAATGGTCTTCTGCCCGTAATTGTTCATAATCGTGTGTCTGAATCCAGCCCGGAGAGATGGAGTTGACCGTGATGTGCCACTCTGCAAGCGATAAAGCCAACGCATGCGTCAATGAATAGATACCTCCTTTGGAAGCTGCATATCCTTCACTGCCCGGTTCACTCATCAGATAGCGGGTAGAACAGAGATTAATGATTCTTCCGTAGGTATTCGTGCTGTTTTGACTTTTGCGGTGTACTGCCAACGCATGTGAAGTAATTCACAGACAATATTTTATCGAACGTCTCCACACTCGTTTCTGTGATGGGAGAGAATTCACTGATGCCGGCATTGTTTATAATGATGTCAATATCCCCCCATTCCTTGAAAATATTTTGCAGGCAAAGTTCCAATGCTTCTTTGCTGTTTAGGTCGACGGGGTGAAATTGTGCTCCGGTGGCTTGGGCGGTTTGTTGTCCTTCCAGTTCATTCTTGTCACAAAAGGCTACTTGGTAATTAAGCTTGCAGAAGGCTTCTACAATGGCTTTGCCAATCCCCCCGGCACCTCCGGTCACGAAAACTTTCTTTCCGCCTTTTTTGAGGGGAAGTGTCGGCTTATGTAGCGTTTGTACCTTGCCGGATTTTTTCGCTTTCTCCCAAGCTGCTTTGCGTGCCTGGTATTGCTCGTACTGATTTTCAAGATAATTATCGGCCATATATGTTTCCGGTTTTATTGTTTAACTACGGCGTGTGTCACTTCGTACCCGATGACTACTGCCAGTCCGTTCTGTTTTAGGTATTGTCCGATGGCGGGTACGTAACGGCATCCGTTCAATATGAGCAGGGAGGTGGTCAGTATAGCAATCTGTTTCTTCATGTCATTTTGACTTTATTTGGTTTAATGTTACAAAGGTAGAGAAAGTATTGAAAAGGCTATAGGGGTAGCATTATGTTTTCTTTCCTTTTGTCATATTATTTTTTTCAATGTGGTGATTCACCTCTCCATTAATGAGAGTTATATGATGGCTTTTACTGATTTTTCCTACTTTTTGTTTGTGGCTTTTCCCACTTTTACGAAATAAGTTACATATTTCTGTAATTAGAGCTGTCAAAATGGCTATAATGATGGGAACTAACCACTCTTTATTATTTTGTATGAATTCTACTGGATTGCTCATATTTGTATGTATTTATTAAAGTTAGATATGGATAACGGTGATGAATGAGTGAGTTTCCCTATGATTTTTGTTCCAATATATAATCCTAAGATACTTAAACTTAATCTTGTTAATGTAGAACTATTTAGTAGATTGAATACTTGCTCCCAGTTCTTATTTAAATTACAAAAATAGTTTCTGACTTCTGTGGCTGTAAACGGTGGCATTTCCTTTTTAAACTCTTCAATCAAAGGAATAAGATATTCTTGTTCTCTAACTTTTAATTTTTTATAGAAAAGATCACTGTTTACCTCTGTAAAAGAAAGTGTGTCTTCTTCGTGAGACGTACAAAACATACAACTTCCCATATCGTTTACTGCATTCATAATTTCGGGATGAATTGATTTGAAGTCCTCTAAAAAACGTCTGTCTATTTTTTGCCTGAAGAATAAATCATATTGTTTCAGTAAATGATTCTCAAAAGTATCTATCGGATAAAAACCAGAAATATTCATGGTAGCATTTCTTTGAATTATATACTCGATATCAATGGTCTTAATATTGTAAGCTATGTCAACAATGGGGGAGAGTTGTTTGAAAAACAGTTCCAGCATAAATGAAATAGAAGGATTGACCATCTGCTGTCTAAGCATCATGAAGGTAATCAAAGCAGATGTTGATGCATTTAGGTTAGGTATAAGTTTTATCGCTTCGTTTAATATGGCTTTTTCTGTTGATATGTTTTGAAAATTTAGTCTGTCAATTAAAACGTCTATAATAAACTCTTTTGCTCTTTTATCTTCTGTGGAAATATATTCAATTAGGGTATCATGTAAAAAGGCTTGCATAGATAAAGACTGGAACCTTTCAGTCAGGTGTTTTTGTTGTTCTTTTGCTAGCTTTTCAAGAATACTTTTTATACACTCTTCAATTTCTTGTTTAGCTTGTTCTATGGCTGTGGTAGTGTATTTATCAAAGTCTGTCCGTAGGATTTCGAGGCAAGAGGTCTGGAGGTCTTTAGAGATTTGCCCATCAATTGTTAGATTTCCATTGATAATAACTACATTATTAGAGTTCTCAATCTTTCCAATGTACTGTATTTTATTGTTGTCTAACATATTCAGTTGTTTTTGATTTTTTTTTTACTCTATTGAGTCATGTGGTATATTCACATGCTTCACCAATAGACTTATCTTTTCTCCGAATAAGTTCACTATATTGATACAAGATAACCTTCATCTCTCTTCCTTCTTTTTTCCTTGAATTCTCTTTACTTGTTCCTCTATTTCCTCAATCGAAGGCAGTTGACTTTTAATATCTTCGGGAATCAGCTTAGACAGCTCATACTCTGATATGCCGATAGGCTGATTTGTTGATTCCAGTGCATATTGCGCCATTACTTGGTTTTTTGTCTTGCAGATAAGCAAGCCGATGGTGGGGGTATCGCCAGGTTTACATTTTAGATGGTTTACGGCACTGATATAAGTACCGAGTTGACCTATAAATTCAGGTTTGAACTTCTGCACTTTTAGCTCGATTACGCAATAACAACGCAGTTCCAAGTGGTAAAAAAGCAAGTCGGGATAGATTGTTTCATCGCCTACTTCCAAAGGCATTTGACGTCCTACGAATGCAAATCCTTTACCCAATTCAAGCAGAAAACGAGTGATATTCTGTGTCAAAACCTTTTCTAACTCTAATTCTTGAAAATCTTTGGTAATGGTCAGGAAATCGAAGTTATAGGGGTCTTTGAGTGTCTGTAGAGCTAGGTCACTTTGCGGTTTTGGTAGCAGACGACTGAAATTGTTTACCGCTTTGCCTTGCCGCTCATAGAGATTGGTATCAAGAAAGTTGAGCAAAACGGCACGACTCCAGCCGTTTTCTACAGTTTCATTCAGATAGAATAGAGCCTTATCCACTTCCTTGCATTGGGAGATGATATAGAGATGATGCCCCCAAGGGATGGAGAAAAATTTCTCTTCACCTAATTTGGAAACAACTTGTTGCCAAATTGTATATGGCTCATTATAAAATAGATACCACTGCTTTATACTGCGTATGTTTCTATATGAGAACCCTTTCATATCAGGAAATTCTGCCATCAGCTCACGACTCAACTCTTCGAGAAATCCGCTTCCCCAAGTCATTTCTTTCTGCCGTTCTATAATTTCTGCCCCCAGTTGCCAGTAAAGGTGAAGCAGTTCGCTGTTCACGCGTACAGCCGCTTTAATCTGTGCACTACGAATGTCTTGTTTTAGGTGGTTTACCCAATCCTTGAACGGTTGATTTATAGATAGTGCTGTTTTCATATTTTTATTTTCTTCATCGTCATATTCGATGTTTCTATTTCACAAAGTTAAGAAAAAGAATTTATTTCAACTGTAATCCTTTCCGTCTTTTCTACCTCTCCACTTTTACCACACAATATACCATCTCCCCCTCTCTTTCCTTTACCTCATCCCGTGTTGCTGCAATATCCTTCCGAACACGTTCACCCGTTTTGCAGAGAATAGGTATCGCACTATGTCGCTGTATTTCCTCCTATATTTTCGCAGGCGATAATTATTCCCCTTGTAGGGCTTCAAAAGGGAATCCGTCTGTTTCCCTAAGGAGAACGGTTTGTTTCAATATGGAGAACAGTTTGTTTCATTAGTAGGAAACAGTTTGTTCCGTTAAAGAAAACAGTTTGTTTTATTGAGTGCGAACAGTTTGTTTCATAGTATGTGAACACTTTGTTTCTTACTGTTGTAACAAAGTGTTCACCGTTGTGAACTAAAGTGTTATCTATATTTTCAGTGATAAAATGACATGAAAAGGGGGCTGAAGATTACCTTTCTACCATTTGTATTCCTCGCTGTAAGAGTCGAAAGCCGGTTCTCCCGGAATGTTGTATTGGTGGAAAGTTCTGCGGATATAGTTCTGGTCTTCGGGGGAAAGGTAAGATTCTTCCCGGTAGAAGCGGTAGTATTTTCCGCGGCCGAAATGGGCTATCAACTGGCTTTTCAGAGGTTGGAGATTCTTGTAGGGAACTTCATCGAGCAAGTGGCTGATTCCCCATGCGACATGTATCTTTTGTGTCGATTGGAAATAGGCGCATTGGCTGCTATCCTCTGGAATACACAGTGGATTGATGATGCGGATGGACGGGTACTCGGGGGTATCGCGAAGGGCGGCTATGCAGGCAGTTGTCGGCTTTCGGGCATTGGTTGTTGAAACAGCGTGAGTAGTTGGCAGGTGCTAAAGGTTTCTCGGAAGAATGTTTCATGTTTATATATACTTTGATGAAGCGACAAAGATAGCACTAACTTTTTGATATAGCCTTCTGTTCTCTTGTTTGAAATGCCCCCTCATTGAAAAAACAGCAGCCGGAACCACTGAATTCAGTAATTCCGGCTGTACCGTTCTTTCTTATAAGTATGGATGGACTATTTCACCTGGATGATGTCATAATTCAAGTCACTCACTGCTTCCTGCAGGCTGTCGTTGACAAGGCGCAGGGTTGTGTCGTTCACTACTACGAAGTACACCGGAGTGTCCCCGTCGTTCGGGGTCAGCTTGATGGCTGTTTTCTTCTTGTTGTCGACGTCTTTCTGGATAACTTCTTTCTTTCCTTTGGAAGTAAAGCTCTTGTTCTTTCCGGGGCCTTCGGCATCCAGATAAGTTGTTACCAGCGTGTAGCCGCTTTCTCCGTCGGGACCTACACTGTCTACGCTCAATACATACTGGATGCCCGGACCGTCGGCGGCGGGAAGGATTCCTTCGTATACGGCTACGGCAGACGAGTCATTGCCGGTAACAGCCATTACACTTTCGTCCATGGCGACGGCGTCATTGTTCTGAGTTCCTTTTGATTGGCAGGATACCAATGCAGCGGCAAGGGCTGCAATCATCATTACTTTTTTCATTGCTTTAATGGTTTAAGTTAATTATAAAGACGCAATAGCGTTTGTTATTCATCTTCTTCTTTCTTGATGACGAGCAGCTTGTCCACCCGTCCGCGGTCCATATCCACCACTTCGAAGTCCAGGTTTTTGTAGCTGAACAAGTCTCCGGCTTTCGGCACCCGTCCTATCAAGAACATGGCAAGACCGCTCAAGGTGGTGAAGTCTTCTTCTTTCAGGTCATCATAGTTCATAATGCCCATCGCCTCCATAAAGTCATCCAGATTCATGGAAGCTTCCACCAGCATGGAACCGTCTTGACGAACAACGATTTCCTCTTCTTCCGTTTCATTCTCTTCCACTCCGATACCCATTTCATAACAGATCCCCAGTCCTTCACTATACCATTCATATTCGGCAGCTTTCTTGAAATAAGCAAAAGCCTTTTCCGACTCATTCAGGCTATCATAGTCATACAGATAATACTCACCCACACGCAGCATAGCCATCGGAATCTCATTAGCCACTGCCTTTTCATACCATTCCACTGCCGTTTTATTATCTTCCAGACAGGGACCGCAACCGAAGAAATAATAATCTCCCATCTTAAACTGAGCATAGCCATAGTCCTGTTCGGCAGCCTTCATCATATATTCCACTGCCTTCTGTGGATTCTCTTCCACGCCATTACCATTCTCATAAGCCATCCCCAGTTCCGTCAGACAACGGGCTTCATTCTTTTCCGCCCCTTTACTAAACCATTCGAGTGCCTTATCCCAGTTTTCTTCCGTTCCGATACCTTCTCTATAGCAACGCCCCAGAGCAAAGATCGCATCATTATCGTCCGCTTCAGCTGCCTTTGTATACCAAGTAAAAGCCTCTTCCGGTTTCACTTCACCAAGAACACCCTTTTCCATATAAAGACCTACACGGAACATTGCATAAGGATAACCCTGTTCGGCAGCCTTGCTAATCAGTTCAAATGACTTTTCATAATTCTTCTCCACTCCATCGCCATTCTCATATAAGAATGCCAGTTCCACAAGGGCAAAGCAAGCACCCAGTTCGGCCGC
>OHFV01001506.1_pt1 | contig 9286 bp, 5 predicted proteins | sample 1567611 | NCBI WGS metagenome assembly OHFV01 (sample SAMEA3879532, study PRJEB24766) | human gut metagenome | biome: human-associated habitat; feature: feces | place: USA | collected 1985/1987
CACATTTCCATCCACGACCGGACACGGTTGGTTCCAAGCAAAGGAGACGATCGCCGCCGCCGTATACTCCCCGATACCTTTCAAGGATAATACCTCTTTATAATTCTCCGGGAAAACCCCGTTAAACCGCTCCATGATAGATTTAGCCGCCGCATGTAAGTTACGAGCCCGGCTATAATACCCCAAGCCCTGCCAATATTTCAGCACCTCATCCTCTTCCGCCACCGCTAGAGATGCCACATCCGGGAAACGTTCGGTAAAACGCAAAAAATACTCCAATCCCTGTACAACCCGGGTTTGTTGCAATATAATCTCCGATATCCAGATGATATAAGGGTCTCTCGTTTCCCTCCAAGGAAGCTCTCTTTTATAGGTTTCATACCACTCAACCAATATCCGGCTGATTTCTAACTCACTTTCATACTGTAACATAACTGCTCCCTTTCTCACTTTTCAACATCATAACTATTTGATTACCGCAAACATACATATATATTACGAATCGAGAAGAATCTTTTTATTTAAAAATTGAAGCTCAATTCTTTTTCCACTTAAATAAAAAGCTATATATTTGCATTCCAAAAAATTAATAGGTCAAAATCAATTAATTAATTTATAGACATGACTAAAGCAGATATTGTTAGCGAGATTTCAAAAAGCACTGGTATCGACAAACAGACAGTGCTAGCAAGCGTTGAGTCCTTCATGGATATCGTAAAAAGTTCTTTAGCCCAAGGCGAAAACGTTTACTTGAGAGGTTTCGGAAGTTTCGTTATTAAGAAGAGAGCTCAAAAGACAGCTCGTAATATTTCAAAAAATACTACGATCATCATCCCGGAACACAACATTCCGTCATTCAAGCCGGCTAAGACTTTTATTGGTGAAGTTAAGTAATTAATTATTATACGTTTAATTTAAAATTTTAAAGCGATGCCTAGCGGAAAGAAAAGAAAAAGACATAAAATGTCTACGCACAAGCGCAAAAAGAGACTGAAGAAGAATAGACATAAGAAGAAATAAGTCTATCTAACGAACTCTAAAGAACAAACTTAATAAGTGACCTTTTAAGTTTGTTCTTTGCGTATTTTATAAGGTCTGATCTTAAAAACACATCTTAAGTGATTAGTGAATTAGTAGTTGATGTACAGCCCAAAGAGGTATCTATCGCCGTCTTGGAGGACAAGAGCCTTGTGGAGCTCCAAAAGGAGGCCCGCAACGTCTCGTTCGCTGTTGGTGATATCTATCTAGGTAAGGTTAAGAAACTGATGCCGGGCTTAAACGCTGCGTTCATTGATGTCGGTTACAAAAAGGATGCGTTTCTTCACTATTTGGACTTAGGTCCTAACTTCAACACCCAACAGAAATATTTAAAGCAATTGCTGAGCGATCCCAAAAAGGCGCCGGTACTGTCGAAAACTCAGATTCTACCGGAGATCGAAAAGAACGGGAGTATTAGCGACGTGCTGAAAGTAGGACAAGAGGTGTTGGTTCAAATTGCTAAAGAGCCTATCTCGACGAAAGGTCCCCGATTGACTTCCGAGCTTTCTTTTGCCGGAAGATATATCGTGCTGATACCGTTCGCCGATAAAGTATCTGTCTCCACCAAAATTAAATCAAGCGAGGAACGAGCCCGTTTGCGCCAGTTAATCCAAAGTATCAAACCGAAGAATTTCAGTGTTATCGTACGGACATCCTCGGAGGGCAAGCGTGTCGCAGAGCTTGATCATGAATTGAAGACATTGATGAAACGATGGGAAGATAATATCGTGAAGGTGCCTAAACTCAAAGCTCCGGCTATTATTTATGAGGAAACGGCACGTACCGTAGCTTTGCTTCGGGATATATTCAACCCCTCTTTCCAAAATATTTATGTAAATGACAAGGAGGTCTATAATAATGTCCGCGACTATGTAAGCTTGATCGCACCGGGACGGGAAGAAATCGAGCACACGGAAGCTATGCACGTTATCGACGTGAACAGCGGGAACCGTTCCAAAGGCAGCGATGCCCAAGAGAAGACAGCTATCGACGTAAATATAGCCGCCGCCGATGAGATCGCCCGTCAGCTCCGCTTACGAGACATGGGAGGTATCATCGTCATAGACTTTATCGATATGGCAGAGGCTGCCAACCGGCAAAAGCTATTTGAACACATGACAAAGGCAATGGCAAATGACCGGGCTAAACACAATATCCTTCCTCTTAGTAAGTTTGGCTTGATGCAGATTACCCGTCAGCGGGTACGTCCGGCAATGGACGTGGATACGTCAGAAGACTGCCCATCCTGTTTCGGAACAGGAACGGTTAAGCCTTCCATCCTGTTTACCGACAGCCTGGAAGAAAAAATAGATTGCTTAGTAAACAAACATCACGTGAAGAAATTCACCCTGCATGTACATCCGTATGTCGCAGCGTATGTGAACAAGGGGTTGTTCCCCTTGAGCATGAAGTGGAAAATGAAGTACACACATGGTTTAAAAGTTATTCCCAATCAAAGTCTCGCCTTTCTTGAATACAAATTCTTTGATGCCGACAAGAATGAGCTTGACATGAAAGAAGAAAAGGAAATAATCAACAAATAACAAGAGAAGCCCCGGGCCTATTAAAACGGTTCCGGGGCTTTCTGTATTCTGCCAAACCGCCAAAATGTCACGATTCATGACACGTATTATTTATTTTCAAACCCAAACTTCTTTGGCACGGCATTTGTTGAATACTATGTGAATCCTTTAAACAAGGAGGATGACGGACGATGAATAATAACAATTAAAATATTTACAATCATGGGAAAGATTATTGGAATCGACTTAGGAACAACCAACTCTTGTGTTGCCGTATTGGAAGGTAACGAACCGGTTGTTATCGCGAACAGCGAAGGTAAAAGAACAACACCTTCAATCGTAGCTTTCGTAGAAGGCGGCGAGCGTAAGGTAGGTGATCCCGCAAAACGTCAGGCTATCACCAATCCTGAAAAGACTATATTCTCTATCAAACGTTTCATGGGTGAAACTTATGACCAAGTACAAAAGGAAATCAATCGCGTTCCTTATAAAGTAGTGCGTGGTGATAACAACACTCCTCGTGTAGATATCGAAGGACGTTTGTATACTCCGCAGGAAATCTCAGCGATGATCCTGCAGAAAATGAAAAAGACAGCTGAGGATTATTTGGGACAGGAAGTAACGGAAGCCGTTATCACAGTACCTGCTTACTTTAGTGACGCTCAACGTCAGGCTACGAAAGAGGCTGGTGAGATCGCAGGTTTAACCGTACGCCGTATCGTAAACGAACCGACTGCCGCTTCTTTAGCTTATGGTTTGGATAAGACGAACAAAGACATGAAGATCGCCGTATTTGAGTTAGGTGACGGCGTATTCGAGGTAAAATCAACAAACGGTGATACTCACCTAGGTGGTGATGACTTCGACCACGTAATCATCGACTGGTTGGCTGAAGAATTCGAACGAGAGGAAGGCGTAGACTTACGTAAAGACCCGATGGCTTTACAACGTTTAAAAGAAGCTGCCGAGAAAGCGAAGATCGAGTTGTCAAGTACGACTAGCACGGAGATCAACTTGCCGTATATCATGCCGGTAAACGGTATTCCAAAGCACTTGGTTAAGACTTTGACTCGTGCTAAATTCGAACAATTGGCTGACGGTCTGATCCAAGCATGTATCGAACCGTGCCGTCAATCCTTGAAAGACGCAGGTTTATCAACTTCTGATATCGACGAAGTGATCTTGGTAGGTGGTTCTACTCGTATCCCGGCTGTACAGGCTATCGTTGAGAAATTCTTCGGTAAAGCTCCGTCTAAGGGCGTTAACCCGGATGAAGTAGTAGCCGTAGGCGCAGCGATCCAAGGTGGTGTATTGACAGGTGAGGTTAAAGACGTATTGCTGTTGGATGTTACTCCGCTGTCTTTAGGTATTGAGACAATGGGTGGTGTAATGACTAAATTGATCGAGTCTAACACGACCATCCCGACCAAGAAGTCCGAGACATTTACGACTGCCGTAGACAATCAGCCTTCTGTTGAGATCCACATCTTGCAAGGTGAGCGTTCTTTGGCTAAAGATAACAAGTCTATCGGTCGTTTCCACCTAGATGGAATACCTGCCGCACAACGTGGTGTCCCTCAGATCGAGGTTACATTCGATATCGACGCCAACGGTATCTTGAACGTATCCGCCAAGGATAAAGGAACCGGTAAAGTACAAAGTATCCGTATCGAGGCTTCCAGCGGTTTGAGCGATGATGAGGTTAAGCGTATGAAAGAAGAGGCTGCCGCAAACGCAGAGGCCGATAAGAAAGAGAAAGAGCGTATCGATAAATTGAATCAAGCGGATAGCATGATCTTCCAGACCGAGAAACAATTGAAAGATCTTGGCGACAAGCTTCCGGCAGACAAGAAAGCTCCGATCGAAGGTGCCTTGAACAAATTGAAAGAAGCTCATAAGGCTCAGGATATCGCAGGTATCGATGCTGCTATGGCAGAATTGAACAGCGTATTCCAAGCAGCTAGCCAAGAAATGTACAACGCTCAAGGTGGCGGCGCTCAAGGCGGTCCGCAAGCAGATCCTAACTTCGGTGGTCAACAAGCTGGCGGTAATGCAGGTAGCAGCAACAACAGCAAAGACGGTAACGTTACGGACGTTGACTTTGAGGAAGTAAAATAAAAAGAAGCGGTTTTAATCGCTCCTTTACTCCACATAAGATAGAAAAACGGCTATCGGGTCCTTCGGGATCTGATAGCCGTTTTTTATTTTAGCCCTATATATTCAATAAAAAAGCCATTGATATCCAATAATTATTAATAAGTTTGCACTCGCATAAAAACACTCATTTTAAATTACGATTAAGGGCAACGTACTAATTTTCGACTTATGCTAGCGAGATCTATACAGAAATATTACATATTTGTTCTACTTTTTCTGCTAGCCATTCTACAGTCCTCTTGTCAACAGTCGGGAAATAAATATCGTATATTAGTAGTCCATTCCTATGAAAGCGACTATGTAGCTTATAAAGACTGCGATCGGTTGATCCGGAAATCCCTCGAGAAAAAGGGGATTAATCCGTCGATCCAAACATTCTATTTGAACTGCGAGCAATATGCGGCACCTGCCGAAGAAAAACGGATGTACCTGTATCTAGATTCGATCTCCACTTGGAAACCCGATCTGATATTGGTCTACGAGGATCAAGCGACTTACACGTTAATGCAATGCCATCATCCGCTAATTTCTACAATTCCCATTGTATTTGGCGGCGTAAATTTCCCCAATAAGGCACTATTGGCGCAATATTCGAATGTTTCCGGATTCTGGGACGAGCCCGACTACGTCACGAACATCCGCTTGATAGAACATCTGTTGGGCAAGTCTACGATTTATATGTTGCACGATAGTACGTATATAGATAGGCACATTAAGGCTACGTTACATGAGCAATGTGCTCAAGTAGACATTCGGGTCGATAATAATCGTATCATGTATATACCGGTAGAGATCGCTACTTTGGAAAGGGTCAATCAAAGCTTAAAGCGGCCGGATAGTACGACCGTCAACATCGTGCCCGTACAAGGAGACAAGCTATCAGCTGTTTCTTGGTACATGAGTAAACACGTCCCTTACATCTACTATCTACAGGCCAAACGGGATTACCGGGTATTGAACACCAGCCGTTTTTCCAGTAAACCCTCTTTTACGGCGATCAACGAGGATCTAGGATATTCGAATAAACTTGTAGGTGGCTATATCACCTCCTTGGAAACCCAAATAGAAGAATCTACCGATAGAGCCGCGGAAATATTAAAAGGCTCCACTAGCGAATCATTCCCACAGATAACAAAGAGCAAGAAGAATTATGTATTTGATTTCAATGAAGTCAAATATTGGAATATCGATAAAAGGCTTCTTCCGAAGGATGCTATACTTTTGAACTTTCCTTTTAAGGACCAATATCCAAGATTATTCTGGAGCTTGATAATCCTAGTCAGCACGATGTGCTGCTTTGTCTTCGGTAGCTTCATCATCATGTATACCCAAGAATCCAAGGCAAAACGACAAGCGCAAAAAGCCCTATTACATGAAAAGGAATCATTAGCGGAAGCCTTGGAGAAAGCCAATGAGTCCGACCGGATGAAATCCGTATTCTTGGCTAACATGAGTCATGAGATACGTACCCCGCTAAATGCGATCATCGGCTTTTCAAGCCTAATCGCCGAACTGGATCTGACGGCGGAAGAGAAGGAGCAATACGCTAATATCATCACGACCAATAACGAGTTATTACTAAAGTTAGTCAATGACATATTGGATTTGGCAAGGATTGAATCCGGAGGTATCGTCTTTCATAAAGAATCCTGCAATTTAACGGATTTAGTGAAAACCCTTTATAAACAACATCTTTCCGATGTCCCCGAAGGTATCGAATTCAAGGAGAAATGCCCCGATACGCCGATCTGCTTATATTCGGATAAGGAGCGACTTTACCAAGCGCTCGAGAACATACTGAAAAATGCCATAAAATTTACTTCCGCAGGCTTTATAGAGATCGGTTACGAGTATCCCGCTGACGCACAAGACGTCCGACTTTATGTGCAGGATACAGGCATCGGGATCTCTCCCGAGGACCAAGAAGCGATATTCGAGCGTTTCAAGAAGCTGGATGATTTCGTGCAAGGAACAGGTCTTGGATTATCGATCTGCCAAGCTATCGTAAAACAATTCAACGGGCGTATCTTGCTCAAGTCCGAAAAGAATAAGGGGTGCCGCATCTCCTTGGTTTTCGAATTATAAACCAACCTCAGAAGCCAAGAAAAATAGACATTTGTCTCTTTGATATCCAATTACTTTTTATACATTTGCACTTATTATATTGAAGCTATACACATGGCGAACACTTCTTATCGTTATCTTTTTTTATTGTTGCTTCCATTGTTTTTATTGGTCGCAAATTCTTGCGAACGCTCAACCACGGAAAAACGCATCTTGATAGTACAATCTTATGAGCCGGACTTTCAAGCCTATAAAGATGTAGAAGAGACTTTTAAAAATGGATTCCAAAAGGAAGGCATTCATGCCAGTATCTTCACGTTCTATCTTAATTGCGAAGCTTATCAATCGCCAGAAGAGAAACAAAGAATATATACGGAACTCAATACGTTATCTTTATGGAAGCCTGATATCATAATCGTAAACGATGATCAAGCGACCTATTCCTTATTGGCTTGCGAACATCCTTTATTAGATAGCGTACCTATCGTTTTTACCGGAGTCAACTACCCTAACATACCCTTAATTCAAAAGTATCCTAACGTATCCGGATTTTGGGATAAGCCGGACTATCGGAAAAACGTCGAACTTATTGAGCGAATCATGGGAAAATGCGTGATTGTACGTGTCTCTGATAGTACAGCTCTTGACAAAAAGATCCTGAAAGATATGGATGAGCAAATAAAAGGGCTATGCTCCAAGGCTAGACCCGATTACCTTAAATATCCCCAGTATTCATCCCCATCCGATAAAAAGAGATCCTCTTCTTTAGTGCGGTTCCCAAAAGTACCGTTCGATTCCCTCTATATACAAACCATTCAACCCCGTACCAGTTCCAACTTGATCTGGGGGTTAGGTACAAGTACTTACAACAAGGCCTACCTTGCTACCAAAAGAGATTATACCTCGATAGCCTTAGGTAGGTTCTGCTCATTTCCCAGCTTCTCGGCGATCAACGAATCCGTAGGATATGACGGAGACTTCATAGGGGGATATATGACCCCGGTAGAGAGTCAAACCCAAGAAGCCTTACGACGAGCTGCCAGCATACTCAAAGGCACACCGGCCAATAGCTTCCCACAAATAACGGAAAGCGCCAAAAACTATCTGTTCGATTACCCGACTTTAAATAAATGGGGGATCGATTGGAAAGAACTGCCTCAAAACAGCATCTTCTTGAACATGCCCTTTGTGGTTCGTTATCAAACATATATTATTCTATGCGGGATTCTTCTAACCCTATTTATCCTATGGACGCTTTTCTATCAAAGAGTACAATACCGTCGCGAAGCCTCTCACAAGAAACAGGCTCAAGAAAGTTTACGGAAAGAGAAAGAATTCCTCTCGTTGGCTTTAGAGAGCGGTGATATTTTCGCATTCCGATACAGCAACGGCGTATTCGAGTTCGACCATGATTTCTATAAGTCGTTGGATATGCTGATAAAGCCGATCACCTCCACGCAATTCCAAGAGTCTATCCACCCTGAAGACCGGGAAGATTTCATCCAACATAAGCACCTGCTTGATACAGGATTCCCTTCCCGTAAGATCACCCGCCGCCGATATAATTTCAACGGCAAAGGGCATATATGGTGGGAATTCAGATATGCGCAAGCGAAGAATGGACAAGACTCCACCCGCAATAATGTCGGAGTAAACGGGCTCTGCTTAAATATCCAACAAAGTAAGGAAGTAGAGGAAGATCTTATCAAAGCCCGTATAAGGGCCGAGGAAGCGGACCAAATGAAATCAGCGTTCCTCGCCAATATGAGCCATGAGATACGTACCCCGCTTAACGCCATCGTTGGATTTTCGGAACTGCTAACAAGCGATATGGAAATAAGCCCGAACGAGAGGGATGAGTTCATGCAAGTTATCAGTAAGAACAGCGACCTCTTATTGAAATTGATCAATGACATTCTCGATCTATCCCGCATCGAGTCCGGTAAGATGTCGTTTACCCTCACGAATTGTGACTTAAACGAATTACTATCCCATATCTACCGCACCCATCAATTGTTGATGCCCCAAGGCGTAGCGCTTAAAATACAACTGCCGGTCCTCCCGGCCATTATCCAAGCGGACCTACATCGATTAACCCAAGTGATTACCAACCTCATAAACAACGCCGCAAAATTCACGACGCAAGGATACATCTTGATTAAATACGATTATACGCAAGATAAACGTTGGATCCAGATCTCCGTGACCGATACGGGCAAAGGCATTCCCGCAGATAAGCAAGCCCAAGTATTCGAACGGTTCAACAAACTGGACGAGTTTGCGCAAGGGACAGGCCTCGGACTGGCGATCTGCCAAATTATCATCGAGCACTTCGGAGGATATATCACCCTAGAATCCAAAGAAGGGGAAGGTAGCACATTCATCGTGACCCTTCCCTACACTCCCGGATTATCGGTATAAGATTATTTTTTCTTGAAACGCAAGAACGGCAATACAATAAATAAAGGTATGCAACAGATCATTACCCAGATAAAGAAATGTTG
>OHFV01001509.1_pt1 | contig 9280 bp, 6 predicted proteins | sample 1567611 | NCBI WGS metagenome assembly OHFV01 (sample SAMEA3879532, study PRJEB24766) | human gut metagenome | biome: human-associated habitat; feature: feces | place: USA | collected 1985/1987
TGGTGGCGGCCGGGATCGCGGACGAAATTCTCGTGGAGTTGAGCTATGCCATCGGGATCGCCGAACCGATCTCCGTCTTCGTCGATACGCACGGTGCGGTATGCAGCCGCAATCCGAAACTCGCGGACATGACCGACGGGGAGATCGCCCGCCGTATCGCCAAGCTCTTCGACCTGCGTCCGGCGGCTATCGTGAAGAAATTCGGCCTCAAAAACCCGATCTTCGAAGCGACGGCATCCTACGGACATTTCGGCAACCGCCCCTACACCCGCAAGGAGAAAGTGTGGGAGGACGGCCGCGAGGTGGAACGCGAGATCGAATTCTTCGGCTGGGAAAAGCTCGATGCCGTCGATCTGATCAAGCAAGAGTTCGGACTATAACGCGACCGACCGCACAAGTAAAAAGTCCCCTTTTCGGGGACTTTTTGTTGTTAGCTCCCGATGGAATCGAACCACCGAATTCTTTCGGGCTTCTCAAACCGAAAAACAAACTTCGCGACGGTCGTTCCATGCAGGTCCCCGAACCGCCCGGCAATACACCGCGAGGGCCGTGAACTATTTGTTCACAGCCCTCGCAGCCTTTTAATATGATTCAATTAACCCAATAACATACGATCCCTGTTCCTCAACTCCGCCGTAATGTCCTTCATTTCGCCGTCCGTCACCCGGTAAAGCCGCTGGTTCGTCGAAGCGGAATCCAAGCCTCCCAAATGTGCGACATACGGTCCCAGCTTGATATAATCAAAACTGCGCGGGTCGATACCTGCGGCCAATTCAGAACGCCCCGAATACCAGCCTGTCTTCAGCCGGCCCTCGGTCGCAGCCCGCACACAGGCGCTCCAATGCGCGACATCGCCGGGCGCTGCATCGCCTCCCATAAAACAAACGCAGGTAATCGCATTTCCGTATCCCGACAACAAACTATTCAGCAAATTATCGTCCAGCGGCTCCCCGACCTCTTCCCACAGATGGGGACTGTGACACCCGGCGCACCGGTTCGGACACCCCGAAAGATTCAGAGCGAGGGTCACTTCGCCCGGAATCTCCTGGAACACCACATCAAAGCTGGCCAGGCGTAGCATAGTGACGACGCGCGGCCTCCTGCTGCCGAGCTTGAGAGAAGTTGCTGACACGCTTCATATAACCGATGATACGGGTCAGATAATCGAGATTCCTGCCGTTGCATTTCGGACACGCCTTGAGGTTGCGCTTGTCGATATGCCCGCAATCGTTGCAGACCGTATTCGGGATGTTGAACGTGAAATAGTTGCATCCCTCCTGCGAAGCCACGCGCAACAGGTGGCGGTACTGCTCCCGGCTCAAATGTTCCTGCAGGTTCATGTGCAGGGCCGAGCCGCCCGTGAGGTGCTCGATGTATTTGCGGCCGTGCAGTCGGAACTTGTCCACGATGTTGAGCGATTCGTCCTCGACGATGTAAAAATAGCTGTTGTAACAGTCGCGCCCCACCTTGTAGCCGTCGCGCTTGTCCCATTTGGCATGCTTCACTCCCACGTTCTCCGCCGGAATCATCTCGCAGTTGAACATCACCTCCTTCGAGCGGTACTTCTTGTTGTACTTTTCGATCATTCCGAGAATTTCCTGCGTAAAACGTTCGTAATCGGGATTGTCGTTGATCGGAATGCCGAGAAATTCGGCCGCTTCGACCAGTCCGTTCACACCGATAGTGAGGTACTGGCGCGACATATTGATATAGCCCGCATCGAACAGGGGCAGCATCCCCTTCGACTGCATGTATTTCAGGTTCTCGTTGTAGGCCAACTGCACCTTGTGCACCAGATCGACCACCTCCTCGAGGAAGAACTGATAGGGCATACCCTTACGTGCGGCGTACTGGATGCAACGGTTCAGGTTGATCGTCAGCACGCTCTTCGAGCCGGTCGATACGCCTCCGGCGCCGAGCGTGTAGCTGAACCCGTTGTCCGTAATTTCGTTGCGCAGGCGGCAGCAGCTCGAAAGCGAATCGGCATTGTCGCTCATGTAGGTAAAGAACGAATGTCCCTCGGCATACATTTCGGCCGTGAAATCGCCCCACTCCTTGTCCTTCACGTCACCGTTTTCCGTGAGTAAAGCCATCGTTTCGACCGGGAAGGTCAGCACGGTGCGGGTCCGTTCGCGGTTGAACCACTTCATGAAACGCTTTTGCAGCCAGCTGAGCGACTCCCAGTCGGGCTTGCTGCCGTCGGGGAAGAGGAAATTTCCGAACAGGCTCTCGAAATAGTAGCGGTCGTAGTAAGCCACGTTCCAGAACACGGCCTGGAAATTCCGCGCTCCGGTCGGCTGGTTGATCGAATAGACGATCTGTTCGAAACAATCGGTGATGACCTTGTCGATCGTGCGCCGTTTCTTCGAGAGATCGACCACCTCGTCCGCCCGTTTGAAATAGTCGGTGCCGTACTCCTGGCCGATAAAATAGTTCATATACATCAGAAATTCGGGTGTGGCGCAGGCGCCGCTGAGCATACTCGACACGATAAAAACCATATTCACGAAGCCGCCGCAGAATGACTTGAGGTTGGTCGGGGCTTTCGAATTGCCCCCGATCGAAATCGTTCCTCCGATGAGCCAGGGATACATCGTAATCGAAGCGCAATAGTTGGCCAGCGAAGTTTCGTCGTTTTTGTAGATGAAATGGTCGTTCAGCATTTCGATATACTTGTCCGCCAACTCCTTGCCGTATATCTCCTTGAGGCGGTCGGTGAGCATGCGGCGGTTCAGGCGGATGAAATTCGATTTGGGCAGCTCGCCGATGAGCGTAGCCATGTTCTTGTTCTCCACGTTGGCATTGGCGTCGAACTTGCTTCCTGTCGCGGCGTTCGAAGCATCGCAGTACTCCATGAGGAACTGCAACTTGTCGCGCACCTCCCGATCCTCGGTATGCCGCTGGCGATAAAGCATATAAGCCTTGGCTACCGTGTAGTAACGCTCGGCCATGAGCGCGACCTCCACCTGGTTCTGGATCTCCTCGACCGAGATGCCGTCGGTCACGCTGACCCGGCTCAGGATGTTGGTGATCACGTCCTGCGTAGCGAAACTCCCGACCGAAAGGAATGCCTTGGCGATCGCCCGCTGAATCTTCTCCATCGAAAACGCCTCCCGCGTTCCGTCCCTCTTGACAATGAATGTTTCCATAACGATTAAACTTCTCCTCAAATATTATATTATTATACTCATACTTTCAACGCTCGAATTCCCCACACCGATAACTCCACCGACGGAAATTCGGCCGATTCCGACCCGGCTCGACGGCAACAAATATCAGCCGCCGGGCTTTCTCCGCAGAAACCCGAGCCATACCGTACGCCTTCGTCGGTCATATCGGTTGTCGTCCGATCCGACGACTTTTTACCGACCCTTCGGAAAAACCGAAATACACCTCTTCTGAACGACGGATTCGCAACGATCCGACCCGATACGACACAGGCAGGAATGGAATTTACAGAACCGGCAATAGATACGACGAAGCACCCGAAACCGTTCCGACGCTTTTCACCCGAAAGCAACGAATCTCGTCCCGGTACGGCAGGTCTTCTGACTTGTTCCGGACGGCACGCCTTCCCGGCCCGAACGGCCAGTGGCAGAGAGAATGTACCGCCCAAAAGAAACTTACAGCTACGGGGATAGTTCCTGACTTTCACAGGATTCCCTTTTAATCCCGGTGGATTCGCCCTCCACCTCGGGAACCGATACCGAAAACAAATATAGGGTTTAATCGCATTCGATGGTCCGCCCCTCCGGCATTTTATGGAAAAGTTATCAACAATAACAGGAAAAGGCCGCCCCGAGGCACTCTGTCCACGATCCGATTTGAAAGCTGCACCCGTTCTTCCCCGAACATCGCCGGACAAGTCTTCGGGAAACCCGACGGGTGCAAAAAACAGCGGAAAGACCCGTGAAAAAATCAACGGGAGAACGACGGAACAAACAGAAGACAGGCCCGGACGCCTATCGGCATCCGGGCCTGTCTTCTATCCGTTTTACAACCGGCTTATTTACTGATCAACTTCTTCACCTCTTCATATACCGTCTGGCCGTTGTAACCGAACTTCTCGTCGAGGACCTTGTAGGGTGCCGAATAACCGAAGTGATCCAGACCGTGAATCATACCGTTTTCACCTACCAGTCCCAGCAATGTCACGGGCAGACCCGACGTAAGGCCGTAACGCACCACACCCTGTGGCAGAACGGTCTGCTGATAGGATTTGGGCTGGTCGCGGAAAAGTCCTTCGCTCGGCACGCTCACGATACGGACCGCGATTCCCTCCTTCGAAAGCAACTCGGCACCTTCGACCAGCGTAGCGACTTCGGAACCCGAAGCGAGCATCACCACAGCCGGTTTGGCGGCATCGACTACGATATAGGCGCCTTTCGAAAGCTGGGCAGCCTCCTCACGGCGGCTGTGATTGAGTGCGGGCAGATTCTTAATATTTTGCCGCGACAGGATCAGCGCGACGGGACGATGCTCCTCGATCGCCAATTTCCAAGCTGTAACGGTTTCCTCGCCGTCGGCCGGACGCAGCACCAACATAGAACGCTCCCCCCGGTGATTCTTCAAATGTTCCATCAGACGGATCTGAGCCTCGTGCTCGACGGGCTGGTGCGTCGGACCGTCCTCGCCCACACGGAACGAGTCGTGCGTCCAGATATAGATTACATGCAGGTGCATCAGGGCAGCCAGACGCACGGCGGGTTTCATATAGTCCGAGAAGACGAAGAACGTACCGCACGCCGGAATCACGCCCCCATGCAACGCCATACCGTTGGCAATGCAGGCCATCGTCAGCTCCGAAACGCCTGCCTGGAAAAACTTGCCCGAAAAATCACCCTTCGAGAAGGCTTTGGTTTTCTTGAGGTAGCCGTCCGTCTTGTCCGAATTGCAGAGGTCGGCCGAGGCGACGATCATATTTTCGATCCGCTCCGCATAGAAGGAGAGCACCGAAGCCGAGGCGGCGCGGGTCGCACCGTCGGGTTTGATCTCGAGTCCCTTGTAGTCCATCTCCGGCACCTTGCCCGAGAGGAAAAGATCGAGTTTGCGGGAGAGCTCCTTGTGCTCGGAACGCCACGTCTTCTCCCTCTCGCGCTGCGTGCGCACCCATTCACGAAGCTCTTCGCGGCGGGCGTCGAACACCTTGCCGCTCTCGGAGAAGATCTTGAACGGATCCTCCGCATCGCCGCCCAGGTTGCGGACGGTAGCGGCGAAATCGGCTCCGGCAGCCGTCAGCGGCTGACCGTGCGTCGAAACCTTGTCCTCGAAGCTCGATCCGTCGGCCGCAACCGCACCCTTGCCCATGACCGTACGGCCGATGATAAGCGTCGGACGCTCCTTTTCGGCATTGGCAGCGGTAAGAGCTTCGCGGATCTGCTCTACGTCATGGCCGTCGATGGTGATGACGTTCCAGCCCCACGCCTCGTATTTCATCGCTACGTTCTCGGTATCCACCTCATCGACCTTGGTCGAAAGCTGAACGTTGTTCGAGTCGTAGTACATGATCAGATTGTTCATCCCCAAGTGGCCGGCGATGCGGCCCACGCCCTGCGACACCTCCTCCTCGATACCGCCGTCGGAGATGTAGGCATAGGTCTTGTGGGACTGCCACTCCCCGAAACGAGCCGCGAGGAACCGCTCGGCGATCGCGGCGCCCAGAGCCATGGCATGCCCCTGGCCCAGAGGACCCGACGTATTCTCCACACCGTGCAGCACGTCCACTTCGGGATGGCCCGGCGTGACGCTGCCCCACTGCCGCAGGTTACGCAAATCCTCCACCGTATAGGTTCCGGCCAGCGCGAGAGTCGAGTAGAGCATCGGCGACATGTGTCCCGGATCGAGGAAGAAACGGTCCCGGAAAGGATAATCCATCTGATCCGGATCGTAGCGGAGGAATTCGGTGTAAAGTACTGCCATGAAGTCCGCGCCGCCCATTGCGCCGCCGGGATGTCCCGATTTGGCTTTCTCGACCATCGCTGCAGACAGGATACGGATGTTGTCTGCAACGCGCGTGAGTTCGGATTTAGTAACCATAAGAGATTGTATGCTTTTATATTTTTTATGTATTGGCCTCACAGCCCGGGCCGACATTCGGCGCCCATCCCGGACGAATCGGCCGAATATGCACAACTCGGCCCGTTACCGGCAGAAAATATATGGAAACGAAGGACGAAGCCGAAGATCTTCCTTCTTTCCTCATTCTGCTCGTTCGGATCGAACGAGCGCGACTGCACACCGGTCCCCCGCCGCAGTCCCGCGTTCGGTGGTACAAATTTAATACAAATCCGGTCTATCCGACCTGCTTGAGCGCCAAAAATTTCTTCTTTTCGAACTTTTCCCGGGCATAAGGCAAGGTCACTTCGAAGCGACGCTCTCCCGAAGAGGGGATATCGAACATCGTGTCCATCATGATCGCTTCGCAGATCGAACGCAATCCCCGGGCACCGAGCCGGTACTCGATGGCTTTATCGACGATATAGTCCAACACCTCGTCGTCGAACACGAGCTTCACGCCGTCCATCTCGAACAGCTTTTCATACTGCTTGATGATGGCATTTTTGGGCTGCGTGAGGATCGAACGCAGGGCCTCGCGGCCGAGCGGCTCCATATAGGTCAGCACCGGCAGGCGGCCCACCAGTTCGGGAATCAGCCCGAAGGATTTGAGATCCTGCGGCGTGATGTACTGCATCAGGTTGCCACGGTCGATCCGGTCGGCAATCAGACCGAACGACCTGAGGTCCTGCGGCATAAGGTATTTTATTGGGGTATGATTTCGATTTCGAAGAGTTTGCTCCATCTTTTGCCTGTCACGAAGATACGTTCCGAGGCCGCGTCGTAGGCGATGCCGTTCAGTACGTCGGTATCCGGGGCGATCTCTTCGTCCGGGAGCAGGCCGCGCAGGTCGATGACCCCTTCGACGATGCCGCTGGCGGGGTCGATGATGACGATCTGGTCGGTGACATAGATGTTGGCCCAGATCTTTCCGTCGATCCACTCCAGTTCGTTGAGCAGTTGTACCGGGGCACCCCGGAAGGTGACCGGCACGCTGCGTTGCACCCGAAAGGTTTCCGAATCGAGGATGCGCAGATATTCGCTGCCGTCGCTCATGTAGAGCCGCTCGCCGTCGGTCGTGAGGCCCCATCCTTCGCCCGCATAGGCGAAAGTGCGGAGCTGCCGGCCCGTTGCCGCGTCATAGACGTAGGCTTTGTTGTTTTCCCAGGTCAGTTGGTAGATCTTGCCGTCGAGCAGCGCGATGCCTTCGCCGAATTCGCTGCGGGGCAGCGTAGCCACTACGTCCGTGCGTCCTGTTTCGAGGTCGATGCGCTGCAGGCGGGAGTGTCCGTATTCGCCCGTACCTTCCCACATCACTCCGTCTGCGAACAGGAGCCCCTGCGTGTAGCTGTCGGTCGAATGGGGATAGCTTTCGATGACCCGGTAGGTGTAGGTGCGCGGCGCGGCGGGGGTTTCCGTTCGGAGGGTTTTCGTGCGTCCCGAGCAGGCGGCCAGCGTCATCGCCAGCAGTCCGATCCATACGATTTTTGTCATTGGATTTCGTATTGTTTATATTCTGTCCGGCTGCGGTGTTGGCCGTTTATAGCCGGTATGTCCTTATTATAATTAGGCAACAAAGATAGCTATTTTTCGGGAAAAGACGTCGATTTCGGCACCCGAATTACGGATCGGAGGGGCTGTCGATCCGGGTGCTCTTCTCCGAAGCCCTTCCTGAAAGAAAAACGGATCGGTGCGGAGATATTTATCGGGTGTTTGTTGCTTGCTAATGAATTATTTTGTACTTTTGCCGACCCGAACTGTAACGTATAAAACAACTGAAATATGAATATCGTAAGAGAACAGCGCGAGCAGAATAACTCGCTCATCAAGGTGACCGTAGGCGAGAAGGATTACGGCGATGCGGTCGAAAAATCCCTGCGTGAGTACAAACGCAAGGCCAATATTCCGGGCTTCCGCCCCGGTATGGTGCCGATGAGCGTGATCAAGAAGATGTACGGCAAGGGCGTGCTTGCGGAGCAGGCTTACCGCCAGGCTTCGGAAGCAGCGTTCAACTATCTGCAGGAGCAGAAGATCGATTATGTCGGTGACGTGATCCCCTCGGAGGAGCAGGGCGACTTCGATTTCGAGAACGGGACCGAATTCGAATTCATCTTCGAGATCGGCGAAGCTCCCGAGGTGAAACTCGAGCTGTCGGCGAAAGATAAGATGACCTACTACACGATCAAGGTCGATAAGAAGATGCACGACGATTACCGCAGCAATTTCCTGCGTCGTTTCGGCCGTCTGGTGGATACCGACAAGGTGACGGCGGACGAAGCGCTGGAGGTGACGCTCGACAACGGCGATATGAAGATCGAGGGCGCTTACGTCGGACTGATTTCGATGAACGAGGAGAAGCGCAAGCCCTTCATCGGCAAGAAGGTCGGGTTCAAGACGCAGGTCAATGTCAATGAACTTTACAAGACTCCGGCGCAGCGTGCCGCCGTATTGCAGGTCAAGGAGAACGAATTGGAGGGTATCAAACCCGAATTTTCGCTCGAAATCACCAAGATCCGCAAGTTCGCGGAACCGGAGCTGAACGAGGAGTTCTTCAAGATGGCTTTTCCTGCGGGCAACGTCAAAACCGCCGAGGAGTTCGAGGCGTTCGTCGATGCCGAGATTTCGAAAGAGCTGCGCCGCGAGAGCGACTATCTCTTCACGTTGCAGTTGCGTGTCAAGGAAATTCACGTCATAACCGGAATATATGGAGCGTGGCAGCTTGCCTGTTCCGGAAAGTTCTTCAGCGGTCAGTTTCAATTGGTAGGAAGCGGCGTCGAGCGCGTTGCTCATCCATGCCTCTTGGAGGGCCGGGGTGTTTTTACAACCGGTCAGGCCGATGAGCAGGGCGGTTGCAAATAACAAGGAGTTTCTTTTCATATTTATTGAATATTAGTGATTATTGTTCGTATGCAAAAATATGGATATTCGGTAAATATCTTGTATAAGGTTGTTGAAAGGAACTTCGGAAGGGTCCAAAGACGTCTCACTTTTGTCGCATATAGTTTTAATTTTGTGTTTTATCGGACAGAAGTATCATGGCAACCCGAAAAAGTTCCCTCCTTTGCCTTCAACCGGGCCTATCGGGGATGCTTCGGCAGCTTGGGACGTGATGGTCACCGTTTCGCCTTTTCGTATATCCAATGCGTACACACCTTTGCCTTGGGGAACCAGCATGGCATTGCCGATTTTGACAACAGGATTTTCCATATCCGTCTGTAAGATGCAG